>FSSH01000122.1_pt2 | contig 21518 bp, 28 predicted proteins | sample 1166101 | NCBI WGS metagenome assembly FSSH01 (sample SAMEA32972668, study PRJEB13176) | freshwater metagenome | biome: Drinking water system; feature: Biomass in drinking water that filtered by 0.45 um membrane; material: drinking water | place: USA | collected 2012-12-20 | depth 0 m | reverse complement strand
CTGCTGACCGAGGACGAGAAAGCCTTAGTCGTAAGATTGAAGGATGTCGGCGGCGAATTCATCGCCCTGCTCCACCAGGCTGGAGGGACGGACCCGGAAGGCGCGCGTTTCGACAGTCGGGAGCTATCAATCGCCCATACCAAGATCGAAGAGGCGGTCATGTGGGCGGTGCATCATGTCACCCGATAATGCAGTGCTGAAGACATCGCGCGGCTACACGAAGCGTCTCACGCTGGTCAATAATGCCCTGGCCTGGGGTGCTATCGGCGGCGCCATGGCTCTTGGGCAGGAGATGGCGATGATCATTGTCCCGCTGATGGTGGTCCTGATCGCCTCTCTCCTTGGCATTTATCAAGGCGTCGGTCATTTCGACCTGCGCGCACTCGCCGGCCGGAGAACGACAGTAAAGAAAAGGACGCCCGTACGTCCGCCGCGCGCGGAGAGCAGCGGTGATTGAGCTTTTGCTCGGGCGCATCGGCCGTTTTGGCCTTGTCCTTCTTACTGTCGCCGGCCTGGCTTCACTCGCTGGGCTCGGCGCCTGGCGAGCAATGGCGATAATCGCGCAGCTGGTCACGACCGCACGGGACGAGGCAAACATCGCCCGCGACGCACATTGGCGAGCGGAGATCGCTTTATCGAACGCGAGGGTCGCCGAGGCCCGCCTCACACAGATCACGGTCAGTCAGCAGCTCGAAAGCGCGGCTGCCGGTGAAATCACCCGACTGAAACAAGAGGTTAATGAACTGGAGGCACGCAATGCGGCCATCCCTGAAAATAGTAATTGCGGTCTTGGCAGTGATCGTGTCCGGCTGCTCCCGAGATGAGCGCCCGCTCATCCACACCAATCTGGCGGGTCCCGCACTGCCGGAAGCGGCTCGCCTGCCCTGCGCACCGCCAACGAATGTCGGCAGCACGGCTTTGAGCGAGCGGGCGGTGTTGCACTTCTGGGCGCGCGACCGTTCAGCGTTGCGCGAATGCGAAGTAAGGCGGCGGGCGGCGGTTTCAGCCGTCGATGCGTTAAATAGGTAGACATAGGACACGTCATGAACCATCGCGCTCTGGAATACCTGCTGGTCGTTTTGCTTGTTTGTGGTTTGCCCGTGCGCGGCATTGCCTCTGACCGCCATATCCGCTGGCCCGGCCCCTATGCGGTGACGATCGCCGCCGTGCTCGATGGCGATAGCGTGGTGGTCGAACTCGACGGCGATTGCCCTTTTGGCTGCCGGGAAGGCCTTGATGGCAAACAGATCATCACGGTGCGCATCGCCGGCATTGACGCCCCTGAAATCCACGCCTGTCGTGGTGACGCCAACGCCTCATGTGCTGCCTGCCCGGCAGAGCTTGAGCTCGGGCGACGCGCCAAGGCGACGGTCATCGATCTGACGCGGCCGGTCGAGGCAGCGCGAATTATCGCGCTTTCACCCGATAAATATTCGGGCCGTGTCATCGGCGATTTGCAGGTCCGGCGCGGTGACATCTGGTTATCGATCGCCGATGAACTGCTCAAGGGGGAAATGGCGGTACCTTATGACGGAGGCAGGAAGAGCAAGCCATGGTGCGGGGACGTAAGATGACGAGCGATATCACCGACTTCCGCGAGCGCCTGGCACGCATCGAAACAACCCAAGGCCATCACGAGAAGCTTCTGGAGCGCATTGATGGCAAACTTGACGGCATTGGCAACCGTGTCAGAGCCGTTGAAATGACCAGCGCGGCTTATGGCTCAGTGGCAGGCGGAGTGATGGCGGTTGCGATCTCATATATCGCCGCCAAGTTCAAAGCACTCGCCTGAAGTCAATGAGCTCGTTCCATGGCCCATGATGCGGATACGCGGCGCGAGGCGCGAAAAAAATACATCTATGAGCGGCAGGCTCTGCCGACCATAGCGCTGGCGATCGGATGTGCCGAGGCGACGCTGCGGCGCTGGAAGCGCGAGGCGGCAAGCAGCGGCGACGATTGGGACCAGGCGCGGGCCGCCAATTCAATCGCCAGCGGCGGGCTCGACAACCTCATCATTGAGGTGGTGCAGGACTATGTGACGATGCATCAGGCAACGATTGAGGATTTGCGCAACAATCCGGGTATCGATGCGATGGACAAGGCGCGCGTTCTGGCCTCGCTGGCCGATGCGTTCACAAAGACGGTGAACGCGGCGGGGCGCATCTCACCTAAAATCTCCGAGTTGGGCGTCGCGATGGATGTGCTGAAGCGCCTGGTAGAGTTCACGACGCGCGAATATCCACAGATCGCGCCGTCTCTGCTGGAGGTGATCGAGCCCTTCGGGTCGCATCTCGGCGAGGTTTACGGATGATCCCCGATCTCAAGGGCAAGAAGCTCACGGCGCGTGAATTCAAGGCCGAGCTGGAGAAGCTCGGCCATGGTTTACGCTCGCAGATCGAGGCCAATGTCGATGGCTTTCCAGCTGATGAAAAAGAGCGTCAGACGCGGCGTGAGAAGGCGCTTTCTTCTGACGGTTTCGCATTTTTCTGCACAACATATTTCCCGCACTACCTGACCAAGGCGCCGTCGCGGCTGCATCGTCACCTGTTCGATGATTTGCCAACGATGCTGACGCAGGATGCGAGTGCCGGCCGTCTCGGTCACCGCAAGCTAAAGATCGCGCCGCGCGGCGCCGCCAAATCGACGATCACCACCCAGCTGTTTACCCTGTGGTGCGCGCTGCGTCAGATCAAGCGCTTTATCATCATCGCCATGGACACCTATGAACAGGCGGCCCTGATGGTCGAGGCGATCAAGGTGGAGATCGAGGCCAATCCGCGCCTGGCCTACGATTTCCCGGAATTCTCTGGCGCCGGCCGTCGCTGGCGCGAGGGAGAGATCGTTACCCGCAACAGCGTGATGATCCTCGGTGCCGGTGCCCGCCAGGCGCTGCGCGGGCGGCGCTACGGGCCATATCGGCCCGATCTGGTGATCCTCGACGACATCGAAAACGACGTCAACGTTGAAAGCCCGCCCTATCGCCGCAAGCTTCAAGCCTGGGTCGAAAAAACGGTAATGAAACTGGGTCCGGCGGACGGGTCGCTCGACATCCTCATGGTGGGAACGGTGTTGCATTACGATGCCGTTCTTGTGCGTCTCTCCCGCGCGCCTGGCTGGGAGGCACACCATTTCCGCGCCATCGAGAGCTGGCCGGATCGAATGGATCTGTGGGATCGCTGGCAGGAAATATTCATCAACGACAGCGAAGACGCCGCCTACGCGTACTATCAGGTCAATAAATCGGCGATGGACGACGGCGCCATCGTCAACTGGCCGGAATACGAGCCTCTTTATGCGCTGATGGTCGAGCGCGCCTCATCTGAAACCGCCTTCATGTCGGAAAAGCAGGGCGAGCCGATTTCGGACGAAAGCCCGTTCCGTTCGATCGTCTTCTGGGCGGTGAAAAAACCCAACCTCGTCTTTTTCGGCGCGGTCGACCCATCGCTTGGCAAGCTTGGAGCCAATCGCGATCCCTCCGCCATCATCGTCGGCGGGTTCGACCGTGAAACCGGTGTCCTCGATATCGTCGAGGCGTCGATCGCCAGGCGCCTTCCCGATGTCATCATCTCGGATGTGATTGCCATGGCCAGGCGCTGGCGCCCGGCGCTATGGTTCGTCGAGGCGGTCCAGTTCCAGGAGTTTCTGCGCACCGAAATCATGAAAGCGGCGGTCAAGCAGGAAGTGCCGTTGCCGGCCATCCCAGTTCTTCCCATCGCCGATAAAGCTTTGCGCATCCAGCGCCTCCAGCCGCCGATCGCTGCCGGCCTCATCCGATTACATGCCTCGCAGACCGCTCTTGTCGAGCAACTGCGCCAATGGCCATCGGGTGCCCATGACGACGGCCCCGATTGCCTGGAAATGCTGTGGTCAGGCGCCGTCAGCCATGGCGGCGGGATGACGACGGGCGCCCAGATCATGATCGCCAGCGGTCGCGGCGGCGCCATGGAGGGATATCGCTGATGGCTGACGAGCGTAAAAACCTGCCGAACGAAGCCCGCCGGCTGATCGCGACCGCACAAAACGACATCACTATCCCGCGCTTCACGTCCGTCATGCAGATCGTTGACGACACGCTGATTGCGCGTGGCGAAGGCAAGGGTCTCAAGATTTATGACGAGATCGAGCGCGACACCCATGCTTATGCGGTGCTGCAGAAGCGCAAGTTTTCACTCATCGCGCGAGACTGGGAGGTCACGCCGGCATCTGACAAGGCCAATGATATACGCGCCAGCGAACTCGTCGAGCAGGTGTTGGAGGATCTGAACTTCGACCAGCTCTGCCTCGATCTCCTGGACGCGACGCTGAAAGGCTATGCCGTCTCCGAGATCGTATGGAAGCGAGACGGCGGGTCGATCGTGCCAGAAAGGATCCTCGCCCATGACCAGCGCCGCTTTACCTTCGATGCTACATTTCGCCCGCGCCTGCGTACCTTTGAGGCGCCGCTGGACGGCATCGATCTCCCGGAGCGCAAATTCATTGTTCATCGCTTTGGGGCCCGTGGCAATAACCCCTTCGGTCTCGGGCTGGGCTCCAAACTCTTCTGGCCGGTACTCTTCAAGCGCGAGGGCGTTGCCTTCTGGCTGACATTCCTGGAAAAATTCGCATCCCCAACGCCGGTCGGCAAATATCCGATCGGCATGCTGCCGGAAGACCAGCGCAAACTCCTCGAAAGCCTGGAGGAGATGCGTCAGGCGAGTGCCCTGGTTGTGCCGATCGGTACCGATGTCACCTTTCTTGAAGCGACGCGCGCCGGGCAGGTGGAATATGCCGACTGGTGTAAGTACTGGGATACCCAGATTTCGCTGTGCGTCTTCGGATCGACACTCGCCACTCAAATAGACGGCCAAGGGTCGCGCGCGGCAGCCGAGGTGCACAAAGAGGCCGAAGAACAGATCATTGATGCCGACGCCGATCTCCTGGCCGACACCCTTGGTCAGACGCTGATCACATGGCTCGTCGACTACAATATGCCGGGAGCTCGTCCACCCGTCTTCGCGCGTCTGCGGCCGTTGAACGAAATGCATGACGAGGATTTGCGGACGAAGCGTGCCGTCAATGCCAAATCAGAACTCGATCTGCTTTTCGACGTCGCTGGCCGCGTGCCGCCGGAAAGGCTGATTGATGTCGCAAATTCGCTCGCCGACAAACACTTGCTGCCGAGCATGCCGTGGGAGCTTTTGCAGGCACTCAGTGCAAGACCGGACAGCGATGGCAACAGCGCGACCTTGCGTCAGATAGCGCTCGCCGGCTCAGCCGCCTCTGACGATCACGATCATGGCGCCGCCGCTATCGCCGCCGATCTGTCACGCCTCGGTGACCCGATGATCGAGATGTGGCTGAAACGCATCCGCGATGTGCTTGATGAGGAGGTCAAGGCGGGCAAATCACCAGTAGACTTCGCCCGGCGCCTGCTGGAGATCGAGCCGGAACTCAGCATCGACCCGTTCGGCAATATCATTGCCGGCGCGGTGGCGCTCTCGCAATTGCGCGGCCGGGCCGATGTCGCCGAGGAGAACAAGCGGCGCAAGCAGAGGAAATGATCGATGGACGATTTTACCGTCCCCTTCCAGGAAGCCATCGATTTCTTTCGCCAGAAAGTGACCATACCGTCGAAGACGTGGCGCGACATCCTCGGGCGCTCGCACGATCGGGCTTTCGTGGTGGCTGGTGCCACAAAGGAGGCACTGCTTGCCGATCTGCGCGCCGAGATCGACCAGGCAATCGCCGGCAAGACGACGCTTGCCGACTTTCGTGCAAAGTTTGACGAGATCGTGGCGCACCATGGGTGGAGCGGCTTTGCCGGCGATGGCAGCGAGGGCGGGCGCGCCTGGCGCACGCGCGTCATCTACGAAAGCAATCTGAAAACGTCTTACGCGGCCGGGCGCTATGCCCAGATGACCGATCCTGACATTGTCAAGGTCTATAAATGGTGGCGATACCGCCATGCGTTTTATCGCATTCCGATCAAGGAGCGTTACGAGCATGCCCATGTGTGGGACGGGCTCGTCCTCGCCTGGGATGACCCGTGGTGGAACACGCATTACCCGCCGAACGGCTGGAATTGCTCCTGCGGCGTCGAAACACTTTCCGACCGCGACCTGAAGGCAGAGGGGATATCGCCGTCAACGGCGCCCGATTTGGGCACACGATCCGTCGTAGACCCTAAAACAGGTGAAAAAGTATCCGTCCCGAACGGGATCGATTTTGGCTGGGACCACGCACCCGGCCAAGATTGGGCGCGCGGTGTCGTACCGCCGCAGCTGCAGAAACCACTCAAAGCATCGATCGGCCCGGCAAAGCCACCGCAGCCGCTCTCACCGCTATCCGACAGGGCAAGGCCATTTAAAGCCAAACTGTTGAAAGCCGGGCAAAGCGACGAGGAATATGTCTCTGCCTTTCTCGACGCGTTCGGAGCCGCACCCGGCAAGCCGGTGCTATGGCGTGACCCGGCCGGCCACGCGCTTGTCATCAGCGATAATCTGTTCCGTGACGGTCGAGGCCATGTGAAACTCTGGAAGGATGGGCGTGGTGAACACTCCGCGCGTTTGGCGGAAGCCATTCGCGATCCCGATGAAATCTGGCTGAATTGGGCTATCGGACCGGATGGAAAGGTACGTCTGGTGAGGCGCTATCTCCGTAGTTCACCTGATAGCCCCGAATTTGCATCCTTTGCCTGGTCTGGAGCCGGATGGGAGGGAGCAACCGCGTTCAGCCCGGCGCGGTCGCGCGCGCTGAAGCCTGATCCCGATTACCTCGAAAGGCAGCGTGTCGGGGCTTTGCTCTGGAGACGCTAAAAAAGGGCTGCCTTCCGCCGTGCAGCCCGGTTGCCAGCTCTCGATCCCACGCGGCGGGGGGCCACTGACAACGATCTCCATATAGTCGTTTATTCTGACGCGTGCAATGGAGGCCCTGATGGCCGTCGAAATCCGTGCAGTACTAAATCCTCAGGATCAAGCCAGGGCGGATCGACTTCTAGGCGCCCTTGCGGCCAAGGCATCGAACATAACAGGCGGTCTGAAAATCGTCGGCGAACGGCTGTTGCGTGAGCAGAACCGCCGCTTCGACACGCAAACCGATCCGGCCGGCCGCCCCTGGATGCCTTTGTCTGCGCTCACCATATTGACGCGAGGCGGGGCCAGCGGGCCGATCTTGCGTCGCTCCGGCCAGCTCAAGCGCTCGGGCGCCTGGCAGGTTGCGGGCTTGCGGCTCAGCGTCGGTGTCAACACCATCTATGCCGCCGCACAGCAGTTCGGCGTCACCATCGTCCCCAAAAAAGAAAAGCGGCTCGCTATTCCTCTTCCGGCTGGAGCTGGAGGCAGGAACGGCCGATCTTTTGTGTTCGCCAAAAAAATCACCATCCCGCCCCGACCCATCGTCGGGTTCGGTCCGCGTGACGAGATAGCCACGAGGAACGCCATCGTGGACTGGCTGGCTGTGCCCGGTAAGGGCATTCGATAGCCGCCCGAAAATAAGGGCCGCTGGAGGGCGATCCGGTTCTCTGGCCCGACGGGCCACAAAATTTGCGCGCGCCTCACAGCAAGCGTCAGACGACCGTCAGAATCGACGCTATGATCAAGGCGAAGCGCCGGCATGGCTGACGTCCATGCGAGCGGCACTTGCATCGGCGCTTTCGGCGGGAGATTATAGCGCCGGCGAGATTGCCGCGCCTAATCTTTTTAGCCGGCGACACCGTCTCCTCATTATCCCTCCTTCAATCCTGAATTCTGGTCCCCGTTGATGGCCGTGATTTCGGCAAGGGGAGTTTGACGCATGGTGGGGGGCGGAGATGTCCGCACGATCGAGGTTCTCCGGTCCGGCACGTTCACGCCGATGTCCGGCGCGCCGGTGACGTTCGCGGCTGCAGACCTGCAGGCTATCGCCGACGCCTATGATGGCGCAGCCGCTCCCGCTCCCGCCGTTATCGGTCACCCGAAAACCGATGCACCGGCATGGGCCTGGGCGAAATCGTTCCGCTACGACGCCGCAAGCGACCGCCTGCTTGCCGAGTTAGGTGATATTCATCCCGCGCTCGCCGAGGCCGTTGCCGACAAGCGCTACAAGAAGATTTCGCTCAGTCTTTTTACCCCCGACGCCGCCAATAACCCGAAGCCTGGGGAGTGGTATCCGAAGCATGTCGGCTTCCTGGGCGCCGCCGCGCCCGCCGTTTCCGGACTGCAGCCGGTCGCCTTCGAGGCAAACCCGGACGGCATCGTCACGTTCGAATTTGCCGACGCCAGCGCGCTGCGCGACGTCGCCGGTCTTTTTCGTTCCATGCGCGAGTGGATGATCGAGAAATTCGGCTCCGATGTCGCCGACAAGGCGTTGCCCGGCTGGACAATCGGCTGGGTCGACGAGGCCGCTGATCGCGATCCGCCGGAGCCATACACGGGGTTTTCCGCCCCGCCCATCAAGGAGAAGACCATGAATAATTCAGGTGCCGCCCAGGCGGCTGAACTCGCCGAACGTGAGCGTGCGCTTGACGAGCGCGAGCGCGCCGCAAACCACGCGGCAAATGTCGCATTCTGCGAGCGTCTTGCCGGCGAAGGCCGATTGCTCCCGGCGTTGACGGCCAAGGTGACCGCTCTGCTGGATAGTCTGGCGCCGGTTGCAGGCAGCCAGGTCGAGGTGTCGTTCGCCGATGACGCCATTACCAAGACCTCTACGGCGCTCGAACTTGTCAAAGACATCCTTTCGGCACAGCCGGCCGTGGTGTCGTTCGGTGCAGTCGATCTCGGCAAGGAAACATCCGAGGTTGCTGATTTCGCCATGCCGCCAGGGGCTACCGCCGACGCCAGCTCGGCCGAACTCCATGCTCGCGGTCTGGCCTATCAGCGCGCTCATCCAGGTGTCGACTATATGGCGGCAATCGCCGCCGTGAACCGTTAAGGGGCAAATCATGCACACGCAGACTTTCACTCACTCTATTGCCGCCACCGGCGCCGGCGTCCAGCGCCGCTTCGTGAACTTCGCTGGCGCCCAGTCAGGCGCCGCTGACGACGTGCTCGGCGTGGCTCTTACCGATTTTGCCGCCGGCCATCTGCTTGCCCTGCACATTCTGGGTGTAGCGGCCGTCGAAAGCGGCGCGGCCGTGGCGCCGGGCGCCAAGGTGGTGCCCGATGCCCAGGGTCGCGCGGTCGCCGCCGCCGCCGATTCGACCAATGTGGTCGGCCGTGCGCTCAATCCTGTCACGGCCGCTGGCCAGACCCTTTTCATCCTGATCAAGTGAGGCAGCCAATATGCGCGCTCTGAACGCTCAAGCCGCCGGCGTCGTCGACGTCGTACTTTCCAATTACGCCCGCGGTTATTCCAATCAGGAATTCATCGCCACCCGCGTTCTCCCCTATGTTGATGTGCCGTCGCGCAACACGCGCCTCATCAAATTCGGCAAGGAGGGCTTCCGCAAGCTCAACACGCGCCGCGCTCCCGGCGCACCGATCCTGACCGTCCAGTATGGCTATGCCTCGGATCCGGTGTCGATGGTGCAGGACGCGCTCCAGGGTCTCGTCCCGGTCGAGACGGCGGAAGAAGCGCAGCGCGTTCCGGGCATCGATCTCGGCCAGGTGGCGGTGCAGATGGTCATGGATCAGCTCGATCTGGGATTTGAGTTCGACGCGGCACAAATACTGCGCGCGCCGGGCACCTACGCCGCAACGAGCCGCGTGGTGCTGGCTGGTAATTCGCGATGGAACGATCCGGCATCCGACCCGAAGGCGGACGTCGATGCGGGGCGCGAGGCAATCCGTGGCAAGATCGGACGCTATCCCAACAAACTGACGCTTGGCGCCAAGGTTTTCACCGCGCTGACCGCGCATCCAAAGATCAAGGATCAGTTCAAATATGTGTCGGCCGACAGCATCAGCGAAACCATGCTGGCGCGCTATCTCAATATCGATGACGTGATCGTCGGCAAGGCGGTCTATCTGCCTGACGGCGTCGCCGATGACCAGCCTGCGACCGACATCTGGGGTAATGACGCCATACTCTCCTTCGCGCCAAAAGTGGCAAACTGGATGACGCCGTCCTTTGGCTACAGCTACCGCCTGCGCGGCTACCCGATGGTGGAGGCGCCCTGGTACGACCGCGACGTCAAGTCGTGGAAATACCCCACCACGCAGGAGCGCCGCCCCTATGTGACGGGCGCCGACGCCGGCTTTCTCATCCAGACCGCTGTCGCTTGAGGAGGAATGTATGGCTGAAGCTGACAAGAAGAACTTCGCTGTGCTTTCGCCACTGAAACACGACGGCAAGCTCTACATGCCGGTTGAAGGCAAGACGGTGAAGGTCTCGCTGACCGGCGAAGAGGCTGAACAGCTCGCCGCCATGGGCATCGTCGGCGATCTGCCGGTCAAGGCGGATAAACAGGCTTAACCGACACTGACGCAGAAATAACCCCCCGGAGCGGACGGGGCCGGTCGGGCGGCCTTCAAAAGGGAGGATGCCTCCTACCCGATAACATGCGCGGCGTCAGCCGCTTGACGGAGTGACGATGCTTCTGACGGTCGAACAATTCGCGGCGGTATTCGGCGAGGAGGAATGTCTCCAGATCGCCGGTACCGGCGCGCGTGACAGGCGCGAGCTCGACCGCCAGAAGATCGAGGAGGCGCTTGTCCATGCGTCCGGCATCGTCACTGGCTATGTGAGAGACCGCTGGCCGGAAGCGGTCAACGGCACGCCGATGCTGGCCGGATTTGCCGCCGACATCGCTCGCTGGCGCCTGCGCGGGCGCGGCGGCCAGCAGAGCGCCATGAACGAAACCGTCAAGCAGCGCTACGATGAAGCCATTGCCCGCCTCAAGGATATTGCGGGCGGACGGCTCACGCTCGATGTGAGCGGCCAGACGGATGCCTCTGACGAACTCAACGTCTCGACGGCGATCAGGCCGGATCGCATCACCGGCGTGCTGCAGGGGTGGCGCTCATGACGGATTTTACGCTGCCGACAACAGGTCCTCTTGCTACCATCAACCGATCGCCGGCTCGCCTCTCACCGATCGATGCCGTGTGCCAGGCCGCCATCGACCGCCTGAAGATCGAGCTGCCGGGTAGCATTATCATCGATCATTTTCCTGACAAACCAGAGCAGTTCGACTTCGAAGGATATGACGCGGCGGCGCTCGTCCTTTACGGCGGCAGCCGGTTTTCAGGCGAAGGGATGTTGGGGGCTGCCGGCATCGACGAGGCGATGCGCCTCGTCGTGTCACTGCTTGTGCGCTCATTACGCGGCCCAAGCGGCGCCTATGAGCTGATCCACGCGGTGCGGGTGGCGCTGCAGGGCGCCAGCCTCGCCGGCTCGAAGGCGCTATTTCCGGTTGAGGCCGACCTCGAAAGCCAGAACGAGAACGTCTTCCAGTACCGCATCGTTTTTGAAAGCGGGCTCATCGCCGTGCCCGCCCCTCTCAAGCAACCCCGCGCGGGCTTTCAGCGCGCCAGTGAACGGAGCCTGCCATGAGCGGCAAGACCTATGTGTGGAACGGCCCCTCGACTGTTATCGAAGTGTGGAGCGAAAACGTCAGCGCGCCCGTGCTGATCTATTCGGGACACGTAACGACAGGGCAGCCGCTCGCCGCCGAGATCGACCCAGACCATAGCGTCATCAAATCCTGGCTGGCGTTCAAGCTGATCACCGAGCCCCCGACGAATAACGACCCGCAGCCTTCACCCGAAACGCTGCGACTGCCCCGTTCCAAGAAGGAGAACAGCGATGGCTGAATATCATCACGGCCCGGAAGTCATCGAACGCTTTGAGGCCGGTCGTGTCGTCCGCGATGTCAAGGCGGCAACGATGTATCTCATCGGTACCGCGCCCGTGCATCTTAACCATGCCAACCCGGCAGACCGCGCGACCTACATCGAAACCGACATCATCATCCGCACCAAAGAGGACGCGGTTGCTGCCTTTGGACCTTTCTCGGCCGGCGCCGGCTATTCGATCCCCGAAGCGCTGCACGCCGTCTTCAACAAGGATCGAGGCAAAGGTGTCGGCACGATCATCGTGCGCAACGTCTTCAATCCCGATGTGCACAAGACCGGCGCCAATCCCGATCCGACGCAGGTCACACCGGCCAACATTATCGGCGAGATCGACGGCACCGGATCGCCCAAAGGGCTTGAGGCCGTCTATTACACCTATGCAAAATTCGGGTACTTCCCGCGCCGCATCATCGCGCCCCGCTTCTCGACGGCGCTTGGTGTCCGCCAGAAGATGCTGACCGTCGCCAACAAGGTGCACGCCCACGCCATCGCCGATCTGCCGATGGGGCTCACCAAGCAGGCTATCGTCCAGCAGCGCGGCGTCAACCAGCCCTATCAACTGGGCGATGACCGTCTTGTCTATTGCGCCCCGCACGTCAAGGCGCTCGACCCGGTGACCGCTGATCAATCCTTGCAGCCATTTTCGCAGCATTTCGCGGGCGTGTGGAACGAGGTCGTTAACCGCGAGGATGGTGACGACGACGGCGGACCGGCGGCATCGCCGTCAAACCGCAAGATGCCGGATGTGTCGGGAACGGAGATCAACCTGTCTTATTATCCGGGCGATTATTCCTCCGACACCAATTTTCTGAACGAGGCCGGCATTGCCACCGCCAATATGGGGCAGTTCGGCTCCGGCATCGTCACCTGGGGGGCGCACGCATCCAGCCAGGGCGGTACGGGAGAGACACAGGTGACGCGCTTCCTGCATACGCGCGCCATGTATGACGTCTTCCACGAGGCGATCCTGTGGTCGCTCATGCCTTACATTGACCGGCGCGGCACGCCGCAGCGCATCGAATATATCGAGGACCAGATACAGCAATACGTGAACCGCAAGGAGCGCGATGGCTGGCTTTACGGCGGGCGCTTCCGGTTCGATCGGACCAAGAACACGCCGGAAGAAATCCTTGGCGAAGGGCGCTTCTGGTTCAAGCTTGACGGCGCGCCGATCGGCATCATGCACCGCATCACGGTCGAGGACTTCATCGACCTCAACCTCGTCCGCACGGCCCTCGGGCTCGGCGGCGCCACGGCTTAAGGAGACGATCCATGCGCGAAATCCGCATCGGCCAGACAACGAACGCCGACGTCTATCTGGAAGGCCAGCGCCTTGTCGGGCGCATCAAGGAATTCGAGCTCGACAAGATGTCCTATGAACGCGTCACTCACGAGGCGCTCGGCATGGTCGGCAAGGTCAAATTGCCGGCCCGGAGCATGGAGCCGATCGATGCCAAGATCATGTTCTCCTGGCTCGAAACCGAACTCATGCTGCGCACCGCCAGGCCGAACCGGGGGCTGACGCTCCAGTTCGAGAAGTTCGTCGATATCTTCGATCAGCAGGGATTGGTCGAAGGCGAGGGATATCGGATCATCACGACGGCAACGCTGCTCTTCGCCGAGGAAAGCCTCAACGCTTTCAAGCTCTCTGGTTCCGATCCGATCGGGCGCGAACTGCAATGTTCGGTCATCCGGCTGGTGATCAAATCGACCGAGAGCGATCAGTTCATCCGGGAATATGCGCCGTTTGAAAACATCAACCGCGTCGACGGCAAGGACGTCTGGCCAGCCTACTGAGGATGTGGCTCATGAACCAAAGCTTTCTTGAAACGGCGCTGAACGATCTTATCGCATCGGCCAGAGCGGCGGGCCTCGATACCGATACGATCCTCGCGACGCTTGAAATTGCCATCTACGCCCTGAAGGAAGAAACCGATGACTGACGTCGACACCAAGAGCAAACCCAAGAGCAAGATGAGCACCGAGGAGGCGATGTCATCGCCCAAAACGATCATGCTCAAGCGCTCCAAGATCACCGTGACGTTTGACGAGGATTTCTCGACCGCCGACGTGATGGCGGCTCAGAAAGCCTCGGGCAAGGATGCTAGCCTCTTTTCGCTCTATCTGGCGCAGCGCATCGCCACCTTCGACGGCGCGGCGCTCACCATGGGCGAGATCCGCGACAAGGTGAAGGGCAAGGATTACCTCCAGCTTACCGGCGCCATTCTCGGCGATAGCGACGAGGAAGAAGCGGGAAACGCCTAGGGCGGCGACAGGCACTTCCAAGCCCAGAAGCTGTCGTCGCCATGGTCAATCTTGGATGGGAGTTCGCCACAGTGATGGCGATGAGCTGCGATGAGTTCGGCTTCTGGTTTGACGCGCAGGAGACATATTCCAAACATCAAAGCGAGGCCCCCGGCAACGCTCGCTGATGAGGTCGTAACCGATGCGCGTTGAACTCATCCTGGAAGCCATCGACCGGGCGAGCGCGCCGATCCGCGCCGTCCAGGCCGCATGGAGAGGACTTGAGGCTGCCAGCAATAACGGCAAGCTTGTGTCGCGCGTGCGCGAGGCTCGTGAAGCGGCAGCCGAGGAACAATCACACGCGATCACCGGGCTTTTTGGCGCAGCAGCCGCCGCCGGCGCCATCGCCGCGCCGATCCAGAAAGCTGTCAAGGCGTGGAACGAGTACGAAGACAAGCTCGCGGATATCGGCCTTAAGGGCGAGCTGGCGGGGCAGAGGCTTGAAAAGCTTGGCGAGCAGGTCCGCGCTCAGGCGCGGGCGCTCAACACTTCGTCGGCCGACCTGCTGAAAGGCATCAACGTTCTTGTCGAGGGCGGACTGGACGAAAGCAAGGCGACGCAGGTGGTGGCCGCAGTAGCCAAGACCGTGATCGCCACCAAGGCCAAGATCGAGGATGTAGGGGCGGCGGTCGTCAGTTTTATCAATAATGGCAAGGTAGGCCTCGACGAGGTGGAGCGGGGCTTGAGCGTGCTCGTGCAAAGCGCGAAAGATGGCAATTTCGAATTTAACAAGATGGCACATTTTCTGCCGCGCCTGACCTCACTGTTTGCCTCTTTTGGCAAAACCGGTGTCGAGGGATTGGCAGAAATGGGCGCGGCCCTGCAGGTCATCAACGGCGTCACCAACAACGCAGAGACGTCAGCTGCCGGGCTGCGTGATCTGCTTGAAAAAATCCAGTCTGACAAGGCGGTCAGTGTATTCAACGAAATCGGCGTCGACATCAAAAATGTGATGCAAGAGGCAATCGCTGCCGGTAAGCCGCTCGAAGCCATTATCAATTCTCTTAAAGCCTTGACCAGGGGAGACAACACTAAACTGTTTGCTATTTTTGGCGATGTGCAGGCGCGCACAGCGGCGCGAGCGCTGCTCGATAATATCGAGAAATTCGAGCAGTTGAAAATCAAGGCGCTGGAAGCCGGCGACGTCATCGAGCGCGATTTCAACACCAGGCTGGCGCTTGGCGTGCAGAAGGTGCAGGCGATGAATGTTGCTTTCACCGAGCTTGGCACTACCATCGGGCAGGCCCTGGCGCCGGTTATCAATGAAAAAATACAGCGCATCGTCGACATCACCTATGCCATAGAAGCATGGGCGAAGGCCAATCCGGAGCTCGTCAGAACAATCGGTGAGGTGGCACTGGCGGCGGGCACCCTCATCGTCGTGGTTGCCGGTTTGAGGCTCGCCTTCGCGGTCCTGAAATACAGCTTGATCACACCCATCGTATGGCTGCTCCGGTTGCCTGCGGCAGTCGGTGTTGCCGCCGGAGCGCTAGGATTTCTCGGTCGCGCCTTCCTCTTCCTGCTCTCTCCTATCCGTATTGTGTTCGGCGCCATCATCGGTTTTACCTCGGGTCTTATCGGTGGCATCAGTTCAGCGATCGCGGCGATAGGCGGCTGGGGAGCGGCGCTCAACCTGTTGCTTCTGCGCCTTGCCGGCCTCAGGGTCGGATTGTCGTTATTATTCGGCTTCATCGTACAGCGCGCGGCGGCTGCATTTGCGGCCCTTGGCGCGGCGTTGTTTTCGACCCCGTTCGGACTGATTATCGCTGGTGTCGCGGCGCTCGCGGCAGCCGCCTATCTGCTCTATCGCAACTGGGACAAGGTGGGTCCATGGTTCGCGGTGCTGTGGGAAACAATCAGAGCCCAGGCGCAGGCCTCCTGGGAGAACATAATCGACTTTCTGTCAGGCATCGGCGCCCGCGCCGTCAGCGCCCTCAAAGCCGGCTGGGAGGGGCTTGCCGGTTTTTTCGAAAGCCTGTGGTCATCGATCGCCGATACGCTTTCGTCGGCGCTTGAGCGCATCAAGACGCTCTTCAACTTCCATCCCCTTGAAACTCTGAAATCAATCCTCGATCCCGCGCTCTCGGCCGTATCGGCGTGGGGCGACGCGCTCGGGCGGGTGTTCACGACTATCTTCGAGCCGATCAGCAAGCTGGTCAATGGGTTCTTCTTCTCGATTGGCGCCGGCTTCGACAAAATCGGTGGCATCATCAACAGCGCCTCAAACGCACTGTTCGGACCGAGTGCGTCGTCGGTCAAAGCGACCGCCGAGCAGGCAGCGGCAGCAAAGGCAGCCATTGAAGCCATCGCCCCGGCCGCGCAAGAGGCTGTTGCTAAAACCACAGCGATCTTCGCAGGCGTCTCTTTCCATGCACAGGGCGTCGCCATGATGCAGACGCTAGCCGACGGCATCCGTGCCGGCGCGTCAGCTGCTGTGGCTGCCGCCCGCGACACCGTCCAACAGATCAGGGACCATCTGCCGCACTCGCCCGCCAAGACCGGCCCGCTCTCCGATCTCGACCAGGTGCAATTTGGGCAGACGCTGGCAGCCGCGATCACAGCCGGAGCGCCGCGCGCGGTTCTGGCAGCTCAGGCGCTGGCCGCGTCGCTGGCGGCAACGTTGCCGTCCGCAGCAGCGGCCGCTGACGACTATTCCCCTGCGTCCGCCATCTCGGCCCGGCCGTCGACCGGATCGCAGGCGGGCGTCAGCGGCAGCGGTGGCATCACGGTCAATCTGACGCTGTCTCCCAATATTTCCGGCGGCAGCGAGAATTTCGTCCAGCAACTGCGCGGCGCACTGCCGAGTATCGGTTACGAGCTCGCGGAGGCAATCAAGACTGAGTTGGCGCGACGCGAGCGCACGCAACATTGAGGTGATCCATGGTCTTTTCCCTGCTCGGCACGATCAAAATCGGCGACAGTACATGGACGGGTCCTACCGCCATCAAGGAAGGGCGGAAGGCAACGCTCGTCGAGCACAAGGTCGCCAGGGGCAAGCCGCCCCTCCAGGATATGGGCGATGAGCTCGATACCAAGACGCTCGAATTCTTTTTCGACGAAACATTCTGCGATCCCACCACAGAAGTGCTCAAGCTGCAGGCTGCGCATGCTCTAAGAGCGCCCTTGCCGCTTGTCGGCGGTGACGGGTCGTTTTTCGGCGTGCGCTGGGTCATCGAAAATTTCGACGTGGAGACCCTGAAAGCGACGCCGCGCGGTCGGCCGGTGCGCATGAAGGTGTCGGCTAGCCTCAAGGAGGTGCCGTCGCCCAGCCCGCTGACATTTCTAGGCCAGGCCGCGAAAGCGGCCGCGTCTGGCCTGACCGGAGCCGGCGTCAATGTCAGCGTGGTGGTGCGGTGATGGTTGGCTATCTGCAACACGTCACCGGCCCAAACGAGCGCTGGGATACGCTGGCCTACCGCTATTATGGTGATGCTAACCGAACCCATCCGGTCATCCGCGCCAACCGCCATTTGTTTTCGACCGAGCTCAGCTCCATCCCGTCGATCCTGCCGATAGGTATCACTTTGCTGATACCGGTGCTTGATCCCGATCCTGTGTCGGCAGAGCTGCTCCCGCCGTGGAAGAGGAGCGCGGCGGCATGATCCTCGATATTCCACAGCCGTCGAAACCCGTTTTCAGGCTGGTCTACAAAGGAATCGATATTTCAGGCGAGCTCAGCCCTCATCTGATCTCCTGCACCTATACCGACAAGGTCCACGGCGAAGCTGACGAGATCGAAATCAAGGTACAGGACAAGGACGGGCTGTGGCGCGGCCCGTGGTGTCCTGATCACGGCGACAAGGTGTCTCTATCGATCGGCTATGAGCCGGCATTGCTCGTTCCGTGCGGCGAGTTCGAGATCGACGAGCCCAATGCGACGCTCGGGCGCGGCGGCGATGAATTTGCGTTTCGCGGCGTCGCTGCACCGGTCTCGCAGGCGCTGCGCACGCAAAAGACCAAGGGGTTTGAGCAGCAGAGCCTCAGACAACTCGTCGATAAAGTCGCCAAGGAGCACGGCTTCACAGTTGTCGGCAACGTGCCGCAAATCATGTTCAACCGCATCACCCAGAGGCGCGAGCGCGATCTGGCGTTTTTGTCGCGGCTTGCCGACAGTTTCGGAGCCTATTTCTCGGTCAAGGGCAAGCAGCTGGTCTTTGCCCAGCGCAGCGATATCCACGGCCGCGACGAGGTGCTGACGATCAGGGCCGATAGCGACGATTACATTTCGGCCGATCTGAAACGCAGCGCGCACAAGACCTACAGCAAGGCCAAGGCGACCTATTTCGACGGCAACACAAAAAAGAAAATCGAGGTTGAGGTCGAAGACAGCAAGGTCAAGAACGGCGACACGCTGCGCATCGACGATCGGGTTGAAAATGAAGGGCAGGCACGCGCGCGCGCCATGGCCGAGCTTGCGCGCGAGAACCAGAAAAAGCAGAGCGGAAACATTGAAATTCCCGGCAATCCCTACGTTGTTGCCGGTCAGATCATCGCTCTCGATCGGGATTTCGGAAAATGGGCAGGGCGCTATGTCGTGAAGCAGTCGCGCCACCAGATCACGCGCGGCGGCTATACGACCAACATCGAGATCAATGCCGTAGAAGAGCCAGCCAGGAGCAAGAGCGATGCTGGCGGATCGAGCGGGTCCGGCAGCGCCAGTACCGCGTCAACGACATCAGCCGCGAGCGACCGTCTGGGCTTTGCCTCGCCGACACAGAGGGCATGAGATGATCAATTCTCCCGTCAAACGCGGGATCGTCCGGGAGGTCAGCCCGGATCATCGATACCGCGTCGAGTTCATGGATGAGGACGGCGTCGTGTCGTTCTGGCTCGACGGCCCGTCGAGTGGCACGAGCGGCAAGCGCGAGCGGCCGGCCGCGTTCAAGCCGGGCAGCCAGGTATGGTGCATGGTCGACTGGCACGGTGAGGATGGCTGCGTCGTCCAGGGCGCATTTTCTCAGGCCGACCAGACGCCCAACACGGTCACCGAAAACGATCATGTAGCCTATGAGGACGGCGCGGTGGCCGAACATGATCCCGTAACCCATGTTAACAGGTTGCAACTTACCGGGACCGAGGCAAAACGGTTCATCGAAGTCAAGGGTAACGGCCCGCCGACACGCCTGCTGATCACGCCTGAGGGCATCTTCGTCAACAAGCCAATCGTCGTCAGGGACATCGACGATATCCCGGTCCGGGGGAGGCGCGGGTGACGTGGTCACCTCTAAATTGCTCCCCCGCGCGCGCGATAACTCCAGCATGATCGATTATCGCGCCATCCCCTATCTGCATTGGCAGCCGCGTCTCGGCCGCAATGTCGTGGCGCCAGCGACGGTGCTTGGCGAGATCGTCAACGGCCTCGACGACGTCGAGCAGTCAATCAATACGATTGTGCTCACCGAAAAGGGCTCCGTACCGACCGCGCCTGAAAAATGCACGCGTCTGGCGCCCTACATCGACCGCCGGCCTGATGTCGCCATACCCAACATCACGCGCGAGATATTCGACGCCATTCGGGCATGGGAACCGCGTATCGTCGTCGAGGAGGTCAAGGTCAGCACCGAGGATTTCGACCATTGGCGCTTTCCGGTCTTCTGGCGCCTCCGTGCCGACGTTACGCGCGAGGTGCGTCAGACCATCGTCTTGTTGCCTGGCGAGCGCATACCTGGAGGAGAGGCATGAGGCGCGACGATCCGGGACCCTATTCGCTTGATACGCTTGCGGCCTTCCCCGTCCCCGGGCTGTTCACGACCGACGCGCAAGCCTGGAAGCCTCGTCTCGTCACATGGTTTGAGAGCGCGACGGGGCGAACGCTTTACCCTATGCAGGTCGAGATGCTTCTGATCGAGACGCTGGCCTATGCCATGAGCGTGCTCGGAGAAGAGGGGCAGATGGTGGCAGAGCAGTATCTGGTGGCTCTGGCTGACATCACCGGACTGGAGCGGCTCGGCCCTAACCGTGCAACGCCCAGACTGCCGGAGGCAAAAGCTCGGACAACGCTGCGCTTCTCAATCGCTGCGCCGCAGGCTGAAAGCGTGCTTGTACCGCAAGGAGCGCGCGTCAGCGCCGGCGGGCAGGTGGTTTTCACGACGCTGTCTCCCGCAGTCATTGCCATCGGCGCGACGATAGCTGATGTGACGGCGGAGGCCGAAACGGCAGGCATCTCTGGAAATTCCTTTCTGGCCGGCCAGATCAACGTCATGCTCGACCCGGTCGCCGGCGTTGTTGCCGCCAATCTGACCGAGAGCAGCGGCGGCGCCGATATCGAGGATACCGAACTCTATCGCCTCAGGCTCGCCAACGCATTCGAGCGCATCTCGACCGGCGGCTCGTTCGCCTGGTACCGCGAGACGGCGATCAGCGTCTCATCCGCCATCATTGATGTCGCGGTCATCCGTCCGCAGCCCTGCTATGTCGATATCTATCCGCTCACCCTGTCCGGCGCGGCCGGCGTCGATCTGCGGGCGCAGGTCGCGGCAATTTTCAATACCACCGCAGCACTCGATATCCGTTTCGGCGATCTTGTGACAATCAAGCCGCCTGTTGCTGTCACGGCCGCTCCGACGTTGACCGTACGCTTTCGCGGCGCCGGTTCAACCATCGCGGTCGATGCAACCGCACAGGCCCAATCCGTTCTGACGAATTGGCGTCAGAGGCTCGGCTCAACCATCGCGCCGTCTGACGTCGAAGCGGCCGTCAAGACGCTGCCCGGTGTCGTCGACGCCGAATTGGCGGGGCTGCCCTTTCAGCAGCTTGAGCGCAATCAATACCTCGTCTGCACGTCACTCGCCGTCACAGTGGTTCAGCTTCCATGAGCGCGCGCGTCGAGGCTTCCATCATTCCGCCGTCTATTTCAGACGAGCGCGGCCGCGCTTTCGGCGAGGTGATGGCGCAAGCGCTCGCGGAGCCTGATTTCAAGCAGTTGCTATTCGAGCGCATCGACGAGGTCGACGCCGACCTGCTCCCGTTCCTCGTACGCGAATTTTCATTGGAAGAATTCGTCGAGCCCGAATTCAGTGATGACGCCATCCGCAACCTGCTGAAGGGGTCTTTCGCGCTTCACGCCCGTAAGGGGTTCATCGACGGCGTGCGCACTGGTCTCGGGTTTCTGGGTATCCGCGTCGTCGCGTGGCGGCAATGGTTCGAGCTGCAGCCGCCAGGCGCGCCGGGAACCCATACGGTGACGTTGACGGTTGACGACGTGGTGTTTGCAGCCGGCATCAAGACAATCTCATTGCGGCTGCAGCGTCTCGCTTCGCGCATGGTCGAGGCGATGAAGCGCGCCAGCCAGGACGTCGGCATTCGGTTCGCCGCCGAAAGTGCGACGCCCGTTTTTCTCGCCGCACAACCGATCAGCCGCATCGCCATCCGCCCATCGGTCGACCCGATCACGATGGTTTCCGCCCGCCCACCGGTTTTCATAGCAGCTGCGATCATGTCGAGGCTGCGCATTGCTCCGCAGGT
>FSSH01000321.1_pt4 | contig 21620 bp, 13 predicted proteins | sample 1166101 | NCBI WGS metagenome assembly FSSH01 (sample SAMEA32972668, study PRJEB13176) | freshwater metagenome | biome: Drinking water system; feature: Biomass in drinking water that filtered by 0.45 um membrane; material: drinking water | place: USA | collected 2012-12-20 | depth 0 m | reverse complement strand
CCGCCATCCAGTCCTTGTCCATACCGGAGACATGGGTGACCGATCGTTCTTACGACATCGCCAACAACTTCAAGCGGCGATGGGGGTTGTCGCTCGCGCACCTGCGTGCTGTCGCGCGGCGATAGCGCAATAAGGTTCAGGGCCTGTCGCGATCGTCTCACGTCTTGATCGCCACCGGGCCAAGCACCGCTCGTCCTCGCTTTCGACTTAATTTAAATGACGATCTCGTTGACGAGGGATATGGGTTGGACAATGCGCAGTCCACTAAGGCTAATTCTGATCTTTGCAATTTTGCTGTGCGAGCTACACCCCGCAGCAGCGAGCAAACGCGTTGCACTTGTTGTCGGAAATTCCGCTTACGTGCATGCCACTCCGCTTGCCAATACGTCGAACGACGCGCGCGACATAGCAGCCAAGTTGCAGCAAGCCGGTTTCGAGGTCACGCTTGGCATTGATCTCAATAAGGCGGCTTTCGACTCCAAGCTGCGTGAATTCTCTCGCTCTTTGGAAAGCGCTGATGCTGCCTTGCTGTTCTATGCCGGTCATGGCTTGCAAATTGCGGGACGCAATTTCCTGGTTCCGATCGACGCCCAGCTTGAGCGCGAGCGCGACGTAGAATTTGAGGCGGTCAGCCTTGATTTCGTTCTGAAACAGATGGAAATCGATCGAGAGACCAAGACCAATATCGTCTTTCTCGACGCGTGCCGCAACAACCCGCTATCCCGCAATCTGGCACGCAGCATGGGCACGCGCTCGACGAGTGTCGGCAGCGGATTGGCGGAAACCATTGCCGGTATCGGCACTTTCATTTCGTATTCGACGCAGCCGGGCAACGTGGCGCTCGACGGCGATGGGCGAAACTCTCCGTTCGCGTCGGCGCTTCTCAAATATATGCGTCAGCCAGGCAAGAGCCTGACCTCAGTTATGATCGACGTGCGGAAAGATGTTGTGGCTGCGACGTCCGGCAAACAGGTCCCTTGGGATCACTCGGCGTTGACGGGCGAATTCTTCTTCGATCCAGCCGCCAAAACAACCAACGATGGCGAGTTGCAAGGTCGCGTGCGGCTGCTCGAAAATGAAATTAAACTCAAGACGGAGTCGGCGAACACTGCAGCCAAAGCGGCGTTGGTGCAACTGAGGCAGCGCGTCGACCAGATGAACGACGAAAATCGCCGCGATTGGGATCGGGTATTCCAGCTGCAGCGTTCAACGTCGGGTGAGGCCAATTCGGCAAAGATCGGTTCCCTCTATCGGGAAATTGGCCAACTACAAATCGGGGTGGTGAAGCGCAGTAAGCAACGCGACGAACTGAAAATTGAAATCGAGCGCCTTGAAAAGAGCCTCGGGCAAGAGACCAACGTCGACAATGGGTCGCAAAACCGGGGGGCTACGCGAAACCTTTCTGCGGTTGAAACTGCGGCTGATGACGTGGCGCCGGTTGGCCGCGAAAACGACCCACCGGTTGTCGAGACGCCAGCGGCAAGCACTGCGGCCAAACCTGGCGCCGCTGCAAAAACTCAAGAGTCATCACCAAAGCCGGCGGCGAAAGTTGCAAAATCCCGGCCATTGAAAAAGAAGCCGAAGGATGATTTCGATCCCGATTGGGCGACAAAACTCTTTGTCCAGTAGGGAAACGCAACGTGATCGCCGTGCGGGATTTTTAGAGCTCCATGATCGCAACACACGTTGATTCGGGGGGTAGTTTCGGCGTCGCCGTGCCGCCGCTGTTATCTACGATTGGAGAATTTGGCTAATCGTCGTAGCCTATCCGTTCAACACCATCGCCGAGGACGATGGAGCCGCCGTCAACGACCCGCGCCGTAATGCCTCCCCGGCCGCGCATAGCATTGTAGCCGCCCGGTCCGAGATCGCTCTCCATGCGGCTGCACGGCGCACATTCGCCTGACGTTTCAAGAAGCGTCGAGCCGATACGGAATCGACGGCCTTTGAGCGCGATAAGATTGATCCCTCGGGTTACGAGATTTCGGCGCAGCATGGCTGGGTTGATGGACTCTTTTCCGAGAAACGCGGCGATCGCTGCAATATCCTCAGCGGCGATGATCGTAACCTGGCGCGGTCCATTTCGCTGCGTATCGTAATGATCACCCTCAATGCCGCGACTGGCGGTCAGTACCGCGCTATTCGCAATTTGCATCGGCGCCTTGCGACTTGGTCGAAGCCCGATCCACGCAAGTAATCCAGGCTGCATGGGCCCATCCAAAAGCCGGCCAAGGGGCGTGTCAGACGAACGCGTCACGGTGTTTTCTCCTAGTGATTCGGTGCGGCTCGGTTGTTTTCACAGCGATGGCTTTGCCGATGAAAACGAAAATCGGCTCATCATGTTTGATTCCACGAAACCTGTGAACAAACGTGTTGGCAGCGTGTGGACAACCGGCGGTCGATTGACGCCGCGGTTGCTAACACGTCGTGACGTCCTAGAATCTGCTAAACGTCAAAGTATGTAGTGCAGCGCGAATTGGCTGCAGCGTCAGGGATATCCCTTCAGTATGAAAAACTGAGTGTCGCACGTCGCCACGCGGACCACCGCATTCTATCACAGATTAGGACCTACCATCATGCCGGCCTCATCTGCCAAGTGGTCACCTCCTGAACTTTCACTCGCTTTCCCTGACATCACTCCCCGTGCCGACGTGGCCCTAGCGACAGGGCATCGGGGAACGCGTCAACTGCCAATCGCTAACGACACTGTGCAGGCTCGGCGCATCGAAGATAGCCGCATTGCGGCGTCCACCACATTGCCGTGTCAGCGCGTCCTGTTCCTCTATTGGGGACGGCGCGGGCTTTCAGAATTTTCGCTCATGTTGGCCGATGCCGCTCGCGCCCGATCAGATATCGAGGCGTTCTTCACCGTGTCTCGCCAGAACGAAAAATTCAGCGATTTTGAAATGCTGGGCGAATGCCTGGAACCGGTCACGACGTTTGAAAGCAACCTCGGCGCCCTGATGTCAATCGCGCGCGTGAATAAGGCGCGGTCACAAATTCTCAAACGCTTACGCACAGACCGCATAGATACCGTCGTCTCACTCATGCCCCATGTTTGGAGCCCTTTGATCGCGCCTGCCATTCGCGCGGCGGGTGTAAAGTTTGTGTCCATTGTTCACGACGCCGAACCCCATCCTGGAGATTTGACAAGTTGGGTCGCGAGTTGGGCCTTTCGCGATCTGGTACACTCCGATCTCGTGCTGACACTCAGCGAGCACGTAACGAAGTCTCTCAAAGAAAGTGACACGGTCGACCCGTCCCTCGTGCGGACGCTGTTTCATCCCAATCTACGTTTCGCAGAGCCAGTGCGGCCGGCTTGGCCCCTGCCAACTGAGCCGTTTCGCGTTCTGTTTCTTGGCCGCATTCTGCCGTACAAAGGTCTCGGGCTTTTGATTGAGGCAGTCGAAGGATTGCGGGCGCGCGGCTTAAATATTGCGCTTGGTGTGTTTGGGGACGGTGCCATCGCGCCCTATTGCGAACGGTTGAAAAGCCTCGGGGCAGAGGTTGAAAATCGCTGGCTTTCTACGGACGATATCTCAGCGGCTCTGAATAAATATCATGCGGTGGCGCTATCACATACCGAGGCGAGCCAATCGGGTATCGCGGCGTTGGCCGCAGGGCATTGCGTGCCAACGGTTGCGAACCCGGTCGGCGGGCTCGTCGAGCAAATCGTCAATGAGCGTAGCGGATTGCTGGCGTCATTGCCGACGGCTGCGGCATTTGGCGACGCTCTGGGACGCTTGGCAGGCGACCGTGGTTTGTACGACAGCATCACCGTCAATCTGCAAGCAGAATACAACAAAAAATCATTCGGCGCATTCCTCTCGAACGTCCTGGCCTGCATCCATGAATCCCCCGCTCATGCACAGGGGGTAGCGAAAGTCGGCGACAACATGTAGACGGTGGCGGCTGCGAAGCGATTGTTCGCCCGTCCATTCATGAGGCAGTGCCGATTGCTGTATTCGTATCTGAAAGACGGCACCCTGAACGCGATCACCGTTTTCTTGCAGTTCGATCGTTGGTGTACGCTTGCCTGGACGGACATCAGACTGCGCTATAGACGGACAAAACTTGGTCCGTTTTGGATGACGCTCAACACCGCTTTTTTTGTGTTGTCCGTCGGTCTTGTCTGGGGCTTCGTCTTTCAGATGCCGATGCGCGACTATCTTCCGTATTTTGCGCTCGGGATCGTTGTTTGGACCTTCATAAGCTCTACCATCACTGAAGGATGCCGTGTTTTCCTGGACGCTCATCACGTCATTAAATCGTTGCCAAACCCGATTTCACTCTACGTTTGGCGTTTGCTCGCTCGGCAACTCATCTGTCTTGCGCATAATCTGCTTTTTCTAGCCATCTTGTGGCTCGTCATTCAACGCCCGCTTCCTAGCGGCGCCCTTGCTGCTGTACCGGGGCTGATTTTACTCATCATGGCTTTGGTCGGGGCAATCTTCGCTCTTGGAACGCTGTGTGCACGATTTCGCGATATTCCGCAGCTTGTCACCTCCGTCCTCCAGGTGCTTTTCCTCGTGACGCCGATCATTTGGCATCCGGCAAGGCTTGCGACGAGCCCTTGGAGCGAGGCGCTTTTTTACGCCAATCCGATATACGATTTAATAGTAGTTATTCGATCGCCGATATTGGGCGAGGAAACCACTGCGCTCCATTGGCTTGGTGCTTCGTTCGCGGCGGTGTCGATGCTGCTCGTCGGGCTCACGCTGTTTGGTCGTTTTTCCAAGCGTATTGCGTATTGGCTGTGATCATCTCATTACGTTGGCGGCGGTGGCAGGTCATAAGCGATGTCTAGTCTCACACTCAAGAACGTGTCGGTAAGTTTTCCGATCTACGAGGCGTCGCGGTCTCTGCGGCGCGCACTCTTGCGGTCGAGCGTCACCGATGGACGTCAGTCAATTTCCGATCGCGGGCCCGTAGAAGTCAATGCTCTTCGAAATATCAACCTCGACATCCAGGCTGGCGATCGTCTTGCCCTCATCGGCCCAAATGGCGCGGGCAAGTCGACGCTGCTGCGCGTGCTGGCCGGCATTTATTCACCATCGGCCGGTGACATCGAGTGTCGCGGACGGGTCATGCCTTTGTTCGATATTCACATGGGCTTTGACGAGGATGCGACCGGCTATGAAAACATTACTTTAAGAGGCTTGCTGCTCGGGCAGACGCGGGCGCAAATCGCGGCACGGCTGCCGGAAATTGAAGCCTTCAGCGGATTGGGATCGTTTCTGAATCTGCCGGTGCGGACCTATTCGAGCGGCATGACTTTCCGTCTCCTCTTCGCGATAGCAACCAGCATCGAGTCGGATATTCTTTTGATGGATGAATGGATTGCGACCGGCGATCAGTCATTTACCGCAAAAGCTGATGCGCGGCTGAGAGACTTGATAGGTCGGACGCAGGTTTTGGTGCTCGCGTCCCATCACCCTCAGCTGTTGCAGAATTTGTGTAACAGAGCCATCGTCATTGATGGCGGACAAATTGTCTTTTGCGGTTCGGTCGACGATGCCGTTGCATTCTACTCGGCCAGCCAAGCCGCTTAGCCGATGAAACGATCCCTGCGCGCCGGTTTACATCGACATGTCTGGCCCCGGCTGCCGCCGGTCTTACGCCGGTCTGTATTGTTTAGAAGTGCGCACCTCCTAGCACCAAAAATCACGACAAGCGCGACGTTGTCAGCGCCGGTGATTGTTGTTGGCGCGTTGCGGACGGCCTCGGGCTTGGGCGAGTCTGCGAGGCTCTGTCATGACGCGATCAGAGCGTTGGGGGTGCCGGTATTCGGCATCGATATAGCGGCACAGCTCATGCAACCCGTCGACGACGTCGCGTTCGATTTCACGGACGGGCGGCATCTTATGGGACCGGGTACGTTGATCGTGCACGTCAATGGGCCCCTGATGCCGCTTGCCATGTTGGCGCTGTCGCGCGCGTTTGTGCGCGACAAGTTTGTCGCCGGATATTGGGCGTGGGAATTGCCGCAAGCCCCCCGCGACTGGAAGCTGGGATTTCATTACGTGCACGAAGTTTGGGTGCCTAGCCAATTTACAGCCGATGCCCTCTCGTCCATGTCAGGGCGCATCCCAGTCCGTGTCGTCCCCCATCCTGTCGCTGTGCATTGTTCTCACACGCAGCGACGACCTGTGCGCTCGTCAAATGCGCCGTTTGTCGTGCTGAGTATCTTCGATATGGCGTCGAGCTTTGAACGGAAAAATCCGCTTGCAGCCATCGCAGCGTTTCGCCGCGCGTTTGATCAGGATGCGGGTGCGACGCTCATCATCAAGTGTGCGAACATCGACTGCCATGACGTCGGCGCTCGTCGGTTGAGGGAAGCCTGCGACGGTGTCGGCAACATTACGCTTGTCGATCGACATATGAGTGCCGCGCAGCTCGCGTTCATGTACGCCAATGCTGACGTTCTAATCTCGCTGCATCGCGCGGAAGGTTTTGGGTTAGTGATTGCGGAGGCAATGCTGCGCGGGTTGCCGACTGTCTGTACGAACTGGTCTGGCAATGTCGATTTTACGTCCGAGTCGACAAGCATTCTGATTGGTTACCGGTTGGTCTCAGCGCAAGATCCCCAATTGACTTACGATTTCGCAGAGATGTCATGGGCGGTGCCCGATGTTGCGCAAGCCGCGACGGCACTGCGCGTTCTTCGCGCGCACCCAGAGCGGGCGCATATCCTGGGCGAACAGGCGCGTCATTTCGCGATGGCCAATTTGGGTGCCAAAACCTACGCGAACGTGCTGCGGCATCTCTTGCCGCCGTCGGTAAACTCGCCATGACGAACAGCTCCCTCGCCAGATTAGCGCTCGCGCATGGCGCGATACATCTGATCCGTGAATGGTTTCGTCAGATAACTGAGAACACTCCGTTCGCCAGTGCTGAAATGTAATTCACACGGCATCCCAGGCCGCATGGCCTGCCCGCCAAGCCGTGCTACTTCGCCAGGCGAGAGCCGCGCCTGCACGATGTAGTAGGCTTGCCCGCTTCGCGTATCCTGGTTGGCGTCTGGCGCCACCATACTGACCGTCGCCATCAAAGTCGGCGTCGTGCGCTGATCGAAACCGCTGAAATGAACCGTTGCCAACTGGTTCATCGAGAGCCGATCGACCATCGCGGTTTCGACGCGAGCCTCAAGAATCAAATCTTCATTCTGCGGTACAATTTCAGCGACTGTTTCTCCGGGTTTGATGACGCCGGTGATCGTTGTGGCGGTCAGATTGTGCACTATCCCGCTCGACGGGGCGATCACGGTAGCACGGTCGCGACGGGCCCGAAGTGCTGTCACTTTTTCGATCAGTTCGGAGCGTTTTGAATCCACGTCGCGCAACTCAGACAAAATCTCGCCGAGGTTCGATTGATCGACTTCACTGAGTTGCAAGCGGGTTTCGCTCATTTGAGCCGCGAGGCGCTCAAGCTCCGCCTCCAGACGCACAATCTCGCCTGACAGCCGTTCGTGTTCACGCTCGGCGGTCAGTGTGCGCGTCAACGAGACCAATCCGCTCTTCTCGAGCGGAGCAATCGCGCGCAATTCCTGTTCTGACAGATCGAGCTGGCGTTTCAGAGATTGAATTTGCGCGTGGATCGCCGCCTGGCCGCGATCTAGCTGCTGCATGCGCGTATTGATTTGATTCTTCTTGTTGACACGCAGATCGCGCCGGGCATCAAGAAGTTTCGACTGGCCAAGCCACAGTGCATCGTTGCGGTGAGTTGCACTGGTTGTGATCGTGACAGCGGCTCGTTGCTGCAACTGTGCGCAGCCAACGCTTTCGCAGATCAGCCGGTCCCTGTGGACGTTGATTTCATCAAGTTGCGCCTCAGCAATGTCGAACATTGCCGCTGCTTCAGTCGAATCAAGCTTGAGCAGCACATTGCCGGCCGCCACCGTGTCGCCGTTCTTGACACGGAGTTCCGAAACGATGCCGCCGTCCAGATGTTGAATCTTTCGCGAATTTTTTTCGACGACCACAGTCCCCTGCGCGACAACCGCACCGGAAATCTCGGCGTAAGCGAGGCTCGCAGCACCGCCAAAAACGACTGTCACAAGCAGCGTAAGCGCGAAGCGTTCGTATTTTGATATGGAAGCCAGATACGGCGATGTCATAGTGTTATGGCCCTGCAAACGATGAACTACGCTCTAGGTTGGAAATGAAAGCCGCTCGCGTTGGCGTGGACCGGCTGTGGTGCGGGCCTTGGGACAGGCGTCAGGATCTTGTCGCGTGGCGCGAACGTCGCCTGCCGGCCATTGCTGAGCACAAGAATATTGTCGACGGCCTTCAGGCATTGCGGCCGATGCGAGACAATCACGACAGTGATGGATTCGGTGCGCAATTGCGCGAGCGTCTGGCTCAACGCCGTTTCCCCGGCGTCGTCCAAGTTCGAATTGGGCTCGTCCAGCACGACCAGTCGCACATCGCCGAAAAGCGCACGCGCCAGCGCAATTCTTTGGCGTTGTCCTCCCGAAAGCTTGGCTCCACCTTCACCAATTTCCGTCATGTAGGCGTCCGGAAGCTGGAGGATCATGTCGTGGACATTGGCGCGCTTCGCAGCCTTCACGACGGCTTCCGCATCCGGGCTGTCCGTAAAACGTGAAATGTTTTCACTGATCGTGCCTGCAAACAGTTCGATATCTTGCGGAACGTATCCGGTCGCGATTCCCAGCTGATGTTTCGGCCAATTGTCCAAGGTCGCACCGTCGAGCCGAATGGCGCCTCCGATTGGCGCCCAAACGCCAGCAATGCCTCTGGCGAGTGTCGACTTCCCGCAACCCGTCGGTCCGATAATGGCGACGGATTCTCCTGGCGAGAGCGACAAACTAATACCAGACAAAATGGGACTTTGTGAGCCTGGAGCGGCCATCGTCAGATTCTCAACGGTCAAAGCGCCAATTGCATCGGGTAGGCGCAACGGCTCCAACTTTGATGGCGAAGTTTCCAGAAGTGTCTGCAACCGGCGGTAGGCCGCGTACACGCCTTGTATATGTGTCCACTGGCCTGTCGCCTGCTCAACGGGTGCCAGCGCGCGCGACAGGATAATCGTTGCAGCGATGATCGCTCCGGCCGATACCTCGCCGCGGATGGCGAGTGCTGCGCCGAGTGCAAGACACGCTGACTGCAGGAAAAGCCGAAGATACTTGGCGCTCATATGAAATGAACTCGAGCGATCCGTTGCGCTCACCAAGTTTTCTTGGCCCGCCGAGAATGACTGAGACCAACGCTGAAAATATGCAGTCTCCATCGACATGGAGCGCAGCACTTCAGCGCCGCGCCGCGCACTCTCGAAGACCCGATTTGATTTTGCTAGCTGCGCGTTCGCGACTGCTGAAAGCTTTGCTGTCCGGCGCTCATTCGCGATCGCTAGGCAGATCAGGATGACTGCGGCTGTTACGGTCAGTAAGCCGAGCATCGGATGTAACAGATAGGCCAGCAGCAAGTAGATCGGCACCCAAGGCATATCGAAGAAGATTCCCAAGCCGGTGCCGGTTGCGAACTGGCGTAGCAGCTGAAGGTCTTGCAAGGGTTGATTGCCGTAATGCGTACTCTTCTCAATCTCCTGATTGAGAACCGTGCCAAAAATTTTGTTGCTGAGACCGGTCGCGAAGTGACCAGCGACGCGGTTGAGAATGCGCGCGCGGATGAGATCGAGGTGGGTCGCTGCCGCGAACACGGCCGCGAGCAAGCCCAACAGCGTTACCAGTGTTGGCATGCTGCGACTAATCAGAACTCGGTCGTAGACCTGCAGCATAAACAGTGGGCTGGCCAGCAGCATGAGATTGATTGCCAGGCTCAGCGCAACGCAAATTACCAGCGGCCGGCGGATATCGCCGATCAGATCGGCAAAGCTGTGCGATGCGATTGTGTGCTGGGACGTCTTTGTTTTCGAAAGAAGGGACACGTTTTGCAGCCATGGTTCAATTGACCTAGTGGCTGTTCAACAGCATCAATCGTACCACTCGCAGTGGCTCAAAATGGCACCGGCAGGGCTGTGACGGTTGGCAATTACGGAGCCTGCGCGAGGTGCTACGCTCGGCAGCGGTCGTCGTTCTTAATCAATGCACCATCGTGGCACAGCGGCGAAAAAATTGCTTGCGGGCGCAGCTGTCTATCGTCAGCGACGCTGTCGTTGGCCATGCGGTTGCTGTCAACTGGCGTCAAGCCAGGACAATGGACGCGGGCCAAACTTTGCCGACAAGCAATTGCGATAGTCGGCATGCGTTGCCCAACGCCAGACATGGACGGCAATGGTGAGGTGAAAATCGACCAAGCGACACCTAAAAAATGGGGTGATGCAACACGACAGCGAGGCGCTGGTGCGCAATCGATGTCGTTATAGTGCTGGTCAAGAGTATTAAAAAATTTCGTTAATTTTTGATGAATATGCGGCCGTCATGGTCGCGTGAAATGTCAGCACTTGATAACACGCCGGTTAAATCCTCATGGATTTTATCGCCACGTCCAGGCGTTGGCGCGCCTGTTTCATAATGTCGGCCGTACGATATTTTCCAATCTTATCGCTGATCGGTGCTTTCGACATTTGCACCAATTCCGCGCCGGATAATCCGAATTGAACCAGATCGCTGATGACTGATGCTACAAGGTCGTTAGATTGTGATTTGGCGCCGCACTGTTCTGCCAAGACGAGATACTTTCCCAAGAGCTCGAAGAGGTGCTCGCGGCTGGTGCTTGGTGATTTGATGCACTTTTCATAAAGAAGAATTGCTTTTTCGCTCCGGCCACATTCGCCGAGCAAATAGCCGCACAAATCCAGACAATCGGCATCTTGAACAGGCCCTGAAGGTAACTGCGTCGTGAACTCTTCGATGGCATCGGCAAAAGTCTCGGGCTCCGACATATGTCCGGATTTTGCTTTGGCGTCGATCCAGAAGCGGAAAGCAAGGTGCTTCAACTGCAAATCGCTCTCTTGGCTGCGGTATACGTTGCCGAGCAGGTCAATCGCTTCTGGCAGGCGGTCTGAAAAAAGCGCGTCGAGCCCGTCGGCGTACATTCGAACGAGCGGAGAAATGGCGATCTCGGGCCACGCGGCGACGCCGGCATTCGAGGTCTTGCGAAGGACAAAGGCGATTGGAACGATGATCGAAAGCCCGACCGGATTGGCCAGGGTTCCGGCACGGTGATAATACGACAATTGCGGCGCACTGCCCGGGAGTGAGGATGCGGGAAGGTAGCGTCGCGGTCTTGCGGCATTGCCTGGATGGAGTGAATTGAAAGTCAAATCCGAAGGTCCGAGAAGCTCAAAACCTCTAAGGGCCGGTTTGATGGCATCGAACAATTCATCATTCCAAGCATTGACGCCAGGAAGTAAATACGGATTGCCGGTGACAGTGAATTCGGTCGTCAGGATGGCGTGGCCGCCAACTTTCAAAATGCGATCGATTTCTGCGAAAACCAAAAACAAATCTTTCAACGTTGGAATGTGCTCGATACTTGAGCATGACCAAACGAGATCAACTGAGGCGTCGGCGGCGCCGGTATGACGCATATCCGCATTGCGCACTTCGACCCGATCAACCGGAAAACGAATCGGCGCGGATTCCATCACTTGTTTCGTCGTGGCGAACCTGGCTTCGCTCCAAGTCGTGTCGCTGCTGTAAAGATCGGTTGCGACGACGGCTTTGCAGGTGTTTGCAAAGTGGAAGATCAAGGGTTCGAAACCCGCGCCAAGACCCAATGCCGTCGTGCTTGAATTCAACAGATCAAGCGTCTCGGCGCACTCGGCGATGTACTCCCATTCCCACCATTTGCGCGGAAGTTGTCTGACGAAATAGTCTTGCGGCATGGCGGCGTCGAACGACGATAATTTGCGGCTTTCGAGTTCACTGACGTCGCCAAGATAAGTGCCGGGCCGGGCGCGCTGTGTCGCCCAATACGCTTTGAAGTCAGCCATTCAAACTCTCCCTCGTTCGACAGCCTAACGCTTCCCTTAGCGGTGCTGGGAAAGCAACTTGAATGCGCCGGCCGGGTGCCAATCAAATGTGCATTTGGGTGCCATCGTCGGCGGAGAAAAAAATATCAACGGCGTTACCTTGCGGTCGGCAACCGTTAGAGGGCGGCGGACTGGAGCAAATTTGCTGTGTTTAGATGGATGTCATGTCCTGAAAAATGCTTTGCAATCGGTTGTCAGAGCACCTTCGCGACAGATTGGTCTAGCGTAACTCCTACTTTTTTGTAGGCCTGCGCCAACAAACCTTGACAGTATGGCGCTGAAAAGCGCGCCGCTTGCAGCGGTCCTTTCAGGCGCAATTCGTTCAGTAGGTCGCTGTCGCCGTTGATCCGGCGAAGTCCGCTCGTCATATCGGAGATACTGAACGGATCAATCTGGACAGCAGCATCACCAACCACTTCGGGAAGCGAGCTATTATTCGATGTCAAAACCGGTACGCCGAGCTGCATGGCCTCAATCACCGGCAATCCGAAGCCTTCATAGATAGATGGGAATACAAAGAACTTGGCGCATTTGAGCAGAGCGACGACGTGACGGCGCGGCAGATAGCCGAGCTGCCGAATTTTTTGTTCCGACTGATTGAGTTGGTTGACCGTGTTTATTAGCGCGACATCGTCTTCATACAACCATCCGAGCGGGCCAGCGATCAACAGTGGAATTCCAAGATCCGCGAGGAGAAAAGCTTCAACCAAACGCTTGATATTCTTCTTGGGCTCAATCGCTCCGAGAAACAAAGCGTAATGCCCAGGCTTTGCGCCGTAGATCGTCACGATCAGTCGCTCAGCGTCGGCCATGTCCATATCGGGCAATGACGGTACAGGTTGATAGGTCACCGTGACCCGGTCGTCTGGTACGTTCAGCATCGCTACAATATCGCGTTTGGAATTCTCCGACACAGTGATGATGTGATCGGCATCCCGGGCGATCGTCTCATGCATTTGATGCATGCGAGCACCAAAGCCAGTGACGAAGTATGGAAATTGCAACGGAATGAGATCGTGAAGGGTGTAAATGTTCGGCACGCCGCGCATGCGCACCGGCATTGGCCCAGTCCAATGACTGGCCGCGAATGCACAGTCATCACCCTCGGCCGATACCTCGGTGAACTTTCCCGTCAGATTAAATGCTGCGTTGGCGCGAGCGTACAGGCGATTGGCGTTGAAGAGTCGATCCGCCGCCGGTAACGGTGGCTCGATCGCGCGCATGTCGATCTGCGACGTATTGATCGCCACAGCTTTAGCCCGATAAGCGCTGCCGGTTATAAGCCCGAAAGCGAGCGAAGCATTGTGCGCTTGGCCTAAAATCCGGCCGTGCTTGACGATTTCGCGAGAGAAGACTGCCGCCGCCGCCGCTCCTGGCGACGTTTTTGTGCTTGGCTGGAACGCTTGGCCGTACAACACGCTGACGGAACAGCCGGATGATTTGAGCATCGCAGTGAGGGAACGAACGTAGGACGCTATTCCGGTGCCTGACGAGCGCAAAAATTGAAAGCCGTCGACCAGAATTGGAGTAGCCGCCACGAAAGGTCCCCCTGAGATGGCGGCGAACGTAATCGTAAGTCCGCAGAGGCCACGCAGACCTTATCTCAACTCCGATCGCAAAGATCAATGTCACGAGCCCGAAGCGCCGCCGCGATTGGCGGCGTACGCTTCGTGCAAGCTGTTAGACGTCCGCCCGTCGCGGGAAGTCTTGAGCTCCTGCGCTACGCGTGCAGATCGTTGCTGGCGAGATGGCCGTGATGCCCATTCTCGCCATGTGACTGGCCCTCATACAATACTGAAACCGCATCGATGTGGACCTGCTGCAAGTTGTTCGTGCCGCCAGTCCCGGCCGTGAAGCCGAGGTAGGCATATTGCGAGCCGCCGAGGTAGGCCTGCTGAATATTTTCATTCAGCGAGAGCGACTGACGACCGTCGATCCAATACTGCAACGTCAACGTCTCTGGATTCCAAGTCACCGTTACGGCATGCCAAGCACCATCCTGGACATTGCCAAGTGCGAATTGTTCGCCGACGCGGGCGTTGGCCAGATCCACAGACGTATCGAGAAAATTGGTGTGGTCCTGCTGAATATCGCCAAAGTTTCCATTCTGGTACGTATCGAATGCGATGGCCAAACCGTTGTTGATACCGATGGCGCCGAGGTTGCCGCCCCCGTAGCCAACGGCATTCGAGCCACGTGCATCGTTCTGCAGAACGAACGCAATGCCATCGGCCCCTTGCGCGTTCGTGCCGAAATTGGCTTGGAATGAAATCGAGAAATCGTCGGTGATGTCGATTCTTTCGCCGAGAAACGCGCTTCCGGCTTGACCTTTCTCGTTGGGTGTCAATGTGAAGATGTGGGTCGACGCATCATAGGACGCGTCTCCGTTCACCACCGCTGCATCGGCCGTCGCAAACGGATCTTTGATGCAATTGTGGATGTCGTCATAGCCCGTGAAAAAGGCGTCAACGGCCGTGACACGAAGCTGTTGAATGCCAGTCGCTCCGCCTGTCGCGCCTGTGAAACCCAAAAACGCTTCAGAACCGCCGCCGAGGTATTTCGACACGATATCGCCGGATAGCGATCCGGTTCGATTGCCGTCGACCCAGTAGGCAAGAGTTTGTGTGTCGACATCCCAATGCACGCCGACTTGGTGCCATTTGCCGTCGGTGAAATCGCCAAGTGAAACCTGCGGTGATAGATCGGCCGCGGCGACGCCAAGTGCGGTGCTGGCAATCGACGTGCGGTCGCCCTTCGCATCGCGAAACGGTCCAGCATTCTGATAGGTGTCGAATTCGATCGCGAGGCCGTTTTGCAGGCCGTAAGCGCCGAGGTAGCCGCCGCCTGCAGCGAGCGCCGCTACGCCACCTGGATCGTTATGAAGCACGAATGCCAAGCCGTCCGCACCTTGTGCCTTTGCACCAAGGAACAGTTCGAAGTTGATATTGAAGCTATGGGTCAGATCAATCTTGCTGTTGAAGGTCACGCCGCCGGTTTTTCCAGCCTCGTCATTGGTCAACGTGAAAATTTTCGAGAAGTCGTCGAACGATGCATCGCCGTTGACGGCAACGCTCGCCCCGATCGTGCTGACGTCGAAGACGCAGCCGTCATTGAGCGGCGCATTGCCGCCGCCGCCGGGGCCGTGATCTTCAGGCGTTGCCGTAAATGAATTGAGGCGCACCTTGTGAACATTGCTAGCGCCGCCGGTTGCGCCGGTGAAGCCGAAGTAGACGTGGTCCGAGCCGCCGAAGTATTTGTTGATGACGTCTTCGTTCAACGTGCTGATCGTGCGGCCATCAAACGTGTAGCTCAACTTGTGGTCGCCAGCGTCCCAATGCACCTGCACGTTGTGCCAATTGCCGTCTTCGAGATTGCCAAGCGCGACTTGGTTGCCAACCCGACGCACCGCCGCGCGGTCATCGGTACGAGTAATTTCGGCATGGTCGGCAGCTATGTCGCCGGCCTCGGGATTGTACCAAGTGTCAAAATTGATCGCGAGACCGTTCAATATCCCTTTTGATCCAAAGCCTCCGCCGCCGCCGCCAGACGCGTTCTGCCCGAATGGATCGTTGTGCAGAACGAAACTGAGCCCATCGGCGCCATTCGCCTTGTTGCCCATCTGAAAATCGAACGACAGATCGAAGTTGTCCTCCAGATCAATGCGGCTGTTGCTCATGACGCTCCCGATCTGGCCTTTGGCATCGGGAGTGAGGGTGAATACGTTGTCGTCCTCGTGAAATGCCGAGCCACCGACCGTGAGCCAGGTTCCGAGTTCATCCGAATAAATGTTGCCGCCCGGCTGAACCTTAATGGTCGCGGCAATGGACGGCGTTCCGCGCTGGTTGTCTGCAAACAGCATCCAATGACCGGGTGTGACGACATTGGCGTTAGCGGGTAACGTCACGCTGAGCGTGTGTTCGTCGACGTGAGTGAATTCCAAGCTCAGCGCGCGCTGCTCGGAATTGAACGAATGGGTACTGTTGCCAAACTTGACGAACTCAAGCTTCTGGATGGCGTCCGCATTGTCGAGCGTGATGGTGAACGTCTGCCCCTGATTGAGCGTATCGGGTGCGTCGATGATCACCGGGCGATCCTGACGCAGACTGCCATCGGCCTCGAGAAGATAGCCGGGTGTGTAGATTTCAGCGTTGAGATTAATCAGTGGGCCGGGCGCACCGCCGCCGCCTGATAAAACGGTACCATCAGCTAAGAGCGTCGTCGTCGAATGGTAGAAGCGGCCGACGGAGGCGCTGGCGTCGCTCGTCCATTCGCCGGTATCGGGATTCCATATGACGACGTTGTTCGTTTGGGTTTCGATCTTGCTGTCGCCGACGCTGCCGCCGGACAGCATGACAGAGCCGTCGGCGAGCACCAGAAGGTTTGACCAAGCGCGGTTTTGGCCGACACCCGCCGTCTGCGTAAAGGTTGGGGCAGTGCCGCCGATATCGACAATCCAGGCGGCGCCTGTTTCGTCAATCGTCAAAACCTTGTCCTTGTCGAACATGATCGCCGGATTATAGTTCAGCGATTCGAACGGCGTTTTGCCAAGATCGGTTGTCAGCCCGTTGCCGCCGGGGTTGATCGAGAACACCGCATTTTTGCTGTTGCCGGGCGCGAAATCGGTGTAGCCGACTACGTTGCCGGTGCTCGCCAGCCAAGCACGCGGATACCACCAATCCGAAGCGATGCTTGGCGTATTGGCGCCAGGCAAGGCTTTCCAGCCGACCCCGTTGGTATAGAGTTCGGGCGTTCCGACACCTTTATGAGCGCCGTCGGTGCCACCGATTTCCAGAATTTTTCCATCGGCGAGAGTGATCGCGGTTCCGTACCAACGTGAGAAATTCAGATTGCCTGCGGGATTGGTGGTCAATTCTCCGGTTTGATAATCGAAGTTGTGCACAAATGGCACGCCGCCGTTGATGTTACCGTCGGGTCTCGCGTCGCCGCCGACAATGATGATGTCATCGGTAAAGGGATCGATGACCGCACCGGAGCAGAAGATATCCGTATGCATCTCATAAGTCAGGGTAGTATGAGTGCCGGTGACCGGATCCCAGATATCGTACAGCATATTGCTGCCCTGCAGACCCGTTTGGTCGGTGCCGAACGTCAGCACTTTGGCATCCGGCGTGACGATGGCGTGAATGGCTACGATCGGCCAAGGGACCACCGCGCTCCAGCTGCCGGAATTCATCTGTCAACTCCTGTGAAATCGAACGACTGCGAGAAAGACTTCGGCATCCAAGACCGCTTCTCTTGGCGCCAGCGACGTGTTCGTGCTGGCAAATCGAGCATGAGTTTTTGCTCAATCGCTCGAATGTAGCGCCTTCGAAATGCCGCCCAGCCTTGCCTTCGCGAACGGGTTGCAATCTACGGTCCAGTTGAAAATTTATGAAGGATAAGCCAGCATTTGATTGGTTTTTTGGTTAAATGGTGCAGATCGATCAGGACCAGCCGCGACGACTGTGTCGATGGAGACAAGCCATTGCACTGGCATTCGGCACGCTAATTCGTTAAGTCACGGCCTACCGAACTCAGCCTGCAGGCCGATGTCTGCTGCATTTGTGAAGATTGACCCTGCATGACATTTCCGTCGACGCACCCCGCGCTTGCACGCGCTCTGGTGGCCCGTGACTACTCCGTTCCGACCGCTGTGCAGCGCGCTGTTCTCGAAGCTGATGCCGCTGGTCGCGATTTGCTGGTGTCAGCTCAGACCGGCTCCGGCAAGACCGTCGCCTTTGGCTTGGCGATGGCGCACCTGCTGCTTGGCGAACAAGATCGCTTTGGGCGCGCCAGCGAGCCGATGGCGTTGATCATCGCGCCGACGCGCGAATTGGCGATCCAAGTGCAGCGCGAACTCGACTGGCTCTATGCCGATACCGGTGCTGTGGTCATTAACTGTGTCGGTGGCATGGACGTGCGGGCCGAGGCCCGCCTGCTCAACGCTGGAGCACATATTGTTGTGGGCACGCCGGGCCGGCTGCGTGACCATATGGAACGCAAGCGCCTCGACCTCTCGAAGCTGAAATCCATCGTACTCGATGAAGCTGACGAAATGTTGGATCTGGGCTTTCGTGAAGATCTGGAAGCCCTGCTGGAAGCGACCCCCAGTGGTCGCCAAACGCTGCTGTTTTCAGCGACGATGCCGCGCGAGATTGAAACGTTGGCAAAGCGCTATCAGAGTGAAGCGATCCGGATCGAGACGGCGCGCCGCGATCAGCAGCACACCGACATCGAATATCACGCCATGCGGGTTGGCCCTGGCGACATTGAAAATGCCGTCGTTAATGTGCTGCGCTTCCATGAGATGCGGGCCACACTGGTATTTTGCTCGACGCGCGAAGCGGTGAAACGCCTGCATGGGCGACTTGTAGAGCGCGGGTTTTCCGCCGTCGCTTTATCGGGGGAGCTGACTCAGCACGAGCGCACTCAGGCATTACAGGCCGTGCGCGATGGCCGGGCACGCGTTCTAGTCGCGACTGATGTCGCCGCACGCGGACTTGACCTGCCCGATCTAGCATTGGTCATCCACGCCGATTTACCTAACGATCGTGAAACGCTGTTGCATCGTTCGGGCCGCACAGGGCGAGCGGGCAAGAAGGGCCTGTGCACGCTGATCGTTCCGTACAATCGCCGGAGGAAAGCAGAGGTTCTGCTGACGGCTGCAAAAATTAAAGCCACTTGGGGCACGCCGCCGACAGTCGAAGCGATCCGGGCGCGTGACCAAGAACGCTTTCTCGCCGACAGTATATTCACTGAAGTCCCAAGCGACGACGATCTGCAGCAGGCGCGGTCGCTGCAGGCCGCAAGGTCAGCCGACGACATCGCAATGGCATTGATTCGACTGCATCGGGCACGGCTGCCTGCGCCGGAGGATTTGCCGGAGGACACGGGCCCACCTCCGCGCAAAGAGTTCGCCCGTTCCCGCGACGACGCCCCGCTCGCCAGTCGTGAACGATTTGAGCGGCCAAACCGTGGGGCCCGCGCTGGCGATGCACCGCCAAGCTCGGCCGAGCCTTCGCCACGCAGCGCACCGCGAGCGCGCGACGATCGCCGCGAGATGGTATGGTTTCGGCTAAATATTGGTCGCGATCGCAATGCTGATCCACGATGGTTGCTGCCTCTGATCTGCCGCGCCGGCAACGTCACCAAAGCCGAAATTGGCGTTATCAAAATCAACGATCGCGATACACGCTTTCAGATTGCCGCCGAATTTGCCGATCAGTTTGCCACGGCGGTACGGACGACTAGTCCAAAGGAAGGGCACATTTCGCGCGTCGGTTCCAACACGACCGCAGACGGTGCATCCCAATCTCATGATCTGCGGTCTAGTCCTGCGCCAAAATTGCTCGGCGAGAAAAAAACGCCGACCGGTCTGCCGGCGGGGCCGCGACTTTTCAAGCAGAAGGCGCCGTGGCGGGGAGGCGGAACAAAAGAAGCGGACAAGCCTTTCTCTCGGCCGTTGTCTCCATCAGTTGACACTCATGCCGGCGGTGCGACACGCGATGCTCGGTCGAACGGGCCGGCAAAACACGCAACCGCTGCGCCGAAACCACGATCGAAATATGCGCACAAAAAGAAACATCGTGCCGCACCGGAAAAGACCAATTGATTTCGCATGGCGCCGATGACTCGATACGCGCTTTATATCGTGCAATGCGCTGACGGGACTTATTACACCGGCATCGCGACGAACTTGGCTCGACGATTGGCCGAGCACAATGGCGGCAGCCCGGTAGATTTAGAGAGCGGCCAAATCTCTACCTCACGAGGCAAAGGCGCTCGCTACACGGCGAGCCGGCGCCCCGTATTCCTGGTGTTTTCAACTGAGTTCTCAACGAAGTCGCAAGCCTTGCGAGAAGAGGCGCGCATCAAGCGACTATCGCGCCGCGAGAAATGTTTACTCATCGCTTCAGCGAGGCCTGGCGGATGACGCAGCCGCCTCAATCCTTTGACGCGATCGTCGTCGGCGCTGGTGCGGCAGGTTTGATGTGCGCGCTTACGGCCGGACAACGCGGAAAAAGAATCTTGCTACTCGAGCACGGCGACAAAGTCGGCGCGAAGATTTTGATTTCCGGCGGCGGCCGCTGCAACTTTACCAATTTAGAGATTGCGTCAGATCGCTTCGTTTCGGGCAATCCGCATTTCTGCACGTCGGCGCTCAATCGTTACACGCAAGCTGATTTCGTCGCACTCGTTCAACGCCACCGCATTGCGTTTCACGAGAAGACGCTCGGACAGTTGTTCTGTGACGGATCGGCGCGCGCTATTGTTGCGATGTTGCAGGCGGAATGCGAACTCGGCAACGTTGAGACGCGGTTGAACACAACCATCACCGAGATCTCGCACTCAGACCACTTCAAGCTTGAGACCACCACTGGAACCGTTACGGCGCCGGCCCTGGTGTTAGCCACCGGCGGTCTTTCGATACCCAAAATGGGAGCGACGGGTTTTTCCTACGATGTTGCTCAGCGCTTCGGCTTGCGGGTCACGGAAACACTGCCAGGTCTTGTTCCATTGAAAATTGAGCCGTTGACGAATGTGCCTAATGCCGCGCTTGCCGGTGTGGCACTCGATGCGATCGTGTCGTACGGCAAACAAAGGTTCCGAGAGGCCATACTCTTCACGCATCACGGCATATCTGGCCCTGCAGTTTTGCAGATTTCATCATACTGGCGTGCCGGGCAGGTCATAATGGTGGACTTTGCACCGGATCTCGACGCGACGGCATTTCTGATCGACCGCAAACGCGCCCGAGCGAGAGCCGCGCCGCAAACCGTTCTCGCTGAATTGCTGCCGGCTCGGTTGGCGCAGGCGCTGGCCGCGTCTCACCTGCCCGGTTCAGAGATGGCCAATATCGCCGATAGCACCCTCGGCAACTTCGCCGGCCGTTTGAAAAGCTGGCCAGTGCAAGTGATGGGCAGCGAGGGTTATGCAAAGGCCGAAGTAACGCTCGGCGGCGTCGATACGCGTGATCTATCGTCGAAGACCATGGCGGCTCGCGCGCTCCCCGGATTATTTTTCATCGGCGAAGCCGTCGATGTCACCGGCTGGCTTGGTGGTTACAATTTTCAGTGGGCATGGTCGAGTGGCTGGGCCGCCGCACAGTCGATTTGATCATTGCTGCGGCGGATTTTTTTTAGCGCGCGAAAACTAAGTGCAAGCCTTGAATACATTGCATTCGTGGCCGCAATCGCTTGCCTCGTCATTGATTATACTGCGGCGCAACATGGGCATTTGCAGAAATTTTGCTAGCGCACTCGTCGCGCTCGTGATCTTTTCTATTGTCGCTGGGGGGACCGGCCTGGACGACGGCGCGGACCAGCCTGACATCGTGCGGCACACGACGCGATCATATTTATTGAGTGGGGCACCTGTATGACTCGCGGACAGCAGTTACCCGAGCGCGAATTTGCCGGAACTTGTGAGGGCTGGGTTGAACCCCATCAGACCCGGCAGCCCCATGCTGCGAGTAGCATCCTAGCCCAGCCGATTGGCCATCATGATCATTCCAAGCTTGCTCGGTTGATCGAAGGCAAGGTTTTGCCGCACTTGTTGCTCGCCTATCGGCAAGGTGCATTTAATACGCCAGCCGACGGCATCATGAGCGAGAAGGCGATCGGCGAACACGTCGGCGAGTTTGCCGACCTTGTCATCAATCCGGA
>FSSH01001533.1_pt2 | contig 21621 bp, 22 predicted proteins | sample 1166101 | NCBI WGS metagenome assembly FSSH01 (sample SAMEA32972668, study PRJEB13176) | freshwater metagenome | biome: Drinking water system; feature: Biomass in drinking water that filtered by 0.45 um membrane; material: drinking water | place: USA | collected 2012-12-20 | depth 0 m | reverse complement strand
TCAATGAGTCCTGACCCTAGGTTGTGCCCCGCGCTTCTCAGCTAATCGAAGTCGAAGTCCAACATGTGGCGGTCTGTAAGCCGCCGAACTGAGTCCCACTCGCAGGACTTCCGCACATAGCGATCCTCCACGTTCACGCCGTGGCTGGCGAGGTATTTCTTCACCCACTCCCGGAGGTCAGATGGAGGACGCCCATTCCTCGGAGCATAGAGCCCCTCAAGGTTCCAGCGCTCACCTTCGCGGATGAGATGCGCCACGCCCTTTCCAGCGGAAACACGCACGACGGCGAATGCGTGGGAGGAACCTTCCTCCATGAAGCGGGTGGCGTAGGAGCGCAGGCAATTCCTGAACTCGCGTGAGACACTGTGCAGTTCCTCGCCAGAACGAATAGGGAGGTAGCCCTCGGCGGCGGGGATCGGATGTGCCGGTGCGTTGGCTTTCAGCAGCGCATTGCGGAAGGCCCGAGAAATCCCACTGGCATCCCGCACATTGCGGATCGATTGTGCGAGCGCCTCTTCGCTGACCCCCCGCGCGACGAGCAGATGCATGGCAGTCACAATGTCGGCGGCTTCAGAGGGCTTGCTGAGGACTCCCACGACGTTGGCTCGGCAGATCGACTGGGGCAGCTTCTGAATGATGATGAGGCGCGCGAAGTCGAGTGACTCAAGGCTCGCTACACAGCGAGTCACCTGCTTATGTTCGGGCGCAGCCAGCAGACGGTAGAGCAGAGCGAAGAATGGGCGCTTCTGCACGCCGCTCGATCCGGAGCGGCGAAGTGCTCGCCTGAAGCCTTGTGGAACCGTCTCATAAGCGGCGCTCAGAATGGCATCGTGGCTACCGGCGAGCAGGAACTGGCCAACCTCGCCCATGCGGGCTTCAGCAGGTGGCTGTGCGGACAGGTAGGCCGCAATGACCTGCCGCCGCTCAGCGCTCGCGCGGAAGAACTCTCCGCAAAAGCCGGGGCGATGGCGGTCAATCTCCACCACGAGGTCGAGTGCCCACTGGGCGTGTGCTGTTTGTTGGGCCAAGTAGCGCTCCTTACGATCTTCGTAAGGCCGCTGCGTCCAGATGGTCCGATGAGGTCACCCGTGGATTATAGCAGGGCTGTCAAGTGACCGGCTTCGCAATCGGGAGGTTCGCTCACGCGGAAAATGTCAGGGGATTTAGCTGGTCAAAAGCCGTGGAGAGGCACTTCAACAGCAAGAGCAATCCTGCGAGGGGCATAGGCTTGGCGGGAGGCGTAAATCAATGAATGATCTCGGGAATGCGTGCAGCGGCTTCGACGATGCGGAGATTGGCGAACTCAAGGAGATCGTCGCGCTCTACGCTGATTCCAAAGGCATCGTCATCAAGTTCGCAAGCTGGGTTGGTGACAAGGCCGAGGGTCTGATCCACAAGATTCCCGAAGACTGGCAAGCGCAGATTGAGTCTGTAACTGACCTCGCGTTGCGCGAGAGCTATCGGCTCGCTTTCGCGACCCAACCCGAGGAGCAGTCGAGTTCAACGCTCAACACTGTGCTGGCTTGGGCCAAGGGACAGCGATGGCACACGGTCGCCACTGGTGTGAGTGGAGCAGTCACCGGGCTCGGCGGCATCGCCACCGCGCTCGTCGATCTACCCGTCACGACAACGCTCATTTTGAGGTCCATTCAGCAGATCGCCGAAGGCTACGGGGAAGATGTCTCCGACGAGGAGGTCCAAGCACATTGCCTCGCGGTGTTTGGATTTGGTGGCCCTCTCACGGAGGACGATCAGGCTGAAACTGGTCTCTTCGCCAGTCGCTTAGCCATCACTGGGACAACCGTTGCGGAGACCATCAAGGCTGTCCTGCCGCGCTTTGGCGTCGTGGTCAGTGACAAGCTTCTCGCCCAAGCCACTCCGCTTCTTGGCGCGATTGCTGGCGCGGCAGTGAACACCGCCTTTTCGAACTACTACCAGACCATGGCTCACGTGCATTTCCGGCTGCGCAGGCTTGAACGAGTTCACGACAGAGATCAGGTCATAGCCTGCTTTGAGCGCATCCTGAGCAATAAACGGGCCAGCAAGAAGGCGCTGCCCTAGCTAGAAAGATCGGCGATAAAATCCGACACCGGCTTCGTCCCCGACACGTGAAGGCGATCCCTTGCCCGCGTGCAAGCCACGTAGAAGAGATGGCGCTCCGTTTCGAACACCTCTCGCAACTCGTTTTCGTCGGTCGCCTCGTCCACACGAGCCTGCAATGGAAGCGCCTCATCATCGCAAGCCATCACCACTACGGCCTTGAACTCCAATCCCTTGGCAAGGTGCATTGTGCCGATTGACACGCAATCTCCGAAGTCATCGGAGCGCTCGGTCAACTGACGTCCCTCCAGTCCTGCGGCGGCTACCACTGCACGGCAGCGGGGCAGGTAATCGTTCGAACGTGCGAACACGCCGATTTCCGAAGGGCTTATGCCATCGTCGATGGCCGCACGGAGGTAGGCTGAGATTTTGTCAATCTCGTCAGTCTCATCCACACACTCGGTAATTGTCGGTGGAGGACCCTCGAATACGGATTGCGCACCCGTCCGGTCCTCCTCGATCCCATCCACGTCACGGACCCTCTGCGGAAGCAGTTGGTCCGCCGCTTCTCTGATCTGGCGGGAGGTGCGGTAGTTGATGCGCAGGCTGGATGAGCGCCCCCGAACATCGACGCCCAAGTTGAGCCATGAATACGGAAGCTGGAAAATCCGCTGCCCCAAATCGCCAGCGAAGAAGAGCGCGTTCGGGCCGGAGGCGAGCGTTGCCATCATGCGCAACTCGGCTACGTCCAAGTCCTGTGCCTCATCGACGATCACGTGCGTGTATGGCTTATCAGCGCGGTTCTTGAATGCTGCTTCCACGGCAGCACAAAGCTGGGAACGGGTGAGAAACCCACGTGCTGACAGCGAGCGTCGCGTCGCGTCGAAGACCGGCCACAGAGTTTCCCGCTGTTTTGAACCGAGGCGGCTGCGTCGCCCGAGGCGCGGGACCTGCGCATAGCTTGCGAGGTCGATCAGACCCCACGCATCAACTACCTGCCGCCATTCGGAGATCACGAAGCGTGCCGGAAGATCGGAATAGCCCGAGTCAGCGACAGCGCGCTCCACAGCGGCCTGTTGCATCTCAAGCGATGCCATTACTGGCCGCTGTCCCGTGGCAAGCTGGTAGAGGTCTGAGGCAGCATCCTCAAACGACGCAACCGACACACGATTGAGCGTTGCAGCGTCATCCGCAAGCAGGATGCCGAGTTTGGCGCGCATGGCATTGGCAAGAGGTCGAGAGAAGCTAGTCAGCAATACACGTGCCTGCGGATCGTCACGGAGTGCGCGAGCAGCACGGTGCATGGCAACGATGGTCTTGCCAGTCCCCGCAGTGCCGGTAACACGCGCTGGCCCTAGAAAGTCGCGATCCACCACTTCGCGCTGTGAGGGGTGGAGGAACACGCTCCACTTGTCCCATGGGAAGTCGAGCGCGAGGCGCAATTCATCTCCATTTGTGATTGGCTGGACACGGCGCAGCGTGTCGGGATGCACGAACGGATCGGCGCTAGCTGGCTCGGGCGTTGGCAAGCGCCCTGTTGCGGCATAATCGAGCAGCGCTTCTGCGACTTCGGCGGGAAGGCGGTCGCTCATCTGGAAGAAGCGTTCCTCGCTCCAACTACGAATGTCCGCGATCCAGTCCGCAGGAGCGCCCACGTTCAACAATTGATCTTCACTAAGACCCTTGAAAATCGGCTTCGTCGTGAATGCCTCGAACTGAGGCCTTGGCTCCGCGAGGCCCACGCCAAGAGGTGTGGCGTCAGCTTCGACGCGCTCATGCACTTCAACGATCTGAATAGCGCCAGTTCGCGGATGGGCCTCGATCCGGCGTCGCGCGGCCCATGAATAGGCTTTGTCATGGTGATCGATGTAAGCGAGCATGAAGCTCGCTTGGGTCTTGTGAACGATGATGCGGATGTCGCTATTGACCCGCACTGACCAGAAATTGGGATCGCGACTGTTGGTCAGCCGGTGCATCTGAAGGCTGGGGTGCGCCGGGTTCAGTTGAAGGTCGAACGCCGCTGTCTTGGCCTGCTTCTGTTCCTGCCCGCTCAGACGCGTAAGGGCTGCGGTGAAGCTGTCAGCAATGTGAAAGTTCATTTTCGGGTCCCACCCGACGATTTCAGATTCTCCGGAGCATGTTCGATAAGCAATCGCAGGAGGAGGAAGTTCTCGATGATCGAGCGGTCGAGTTGGTTCGGCGTCAGCTTCTCGGGATCGCCGTGCAGGGCGTCATTTGCCAGACGCTTCAGCCGCGAAGCACGAATGTCCCACTGCGGCTCAGGAAAATTGGCATCTCTGACAGCCCCGCTTTCCACACCCCAATGTCGCTTCAGCGTTTCCTCGATAACGGCGCGTTGCAACGCGAGCGCGGCAAGCGGAGCACCAAACACGAACGCCTTTCCGGCCTGATCTAACCGCCGATGTAATGAAGCGCGGGCAGCGCCGTAATGCTTTGCCACGTGGCTTGGAATCAAAACATGAGGCAATGCACGTCGCCGCCAAAGTGAACCTGCCACATCAAGTCCGGAGATTTTCAGACGGTCCCATGCTTCGAGGGTGAAATGAACCCAAACAAAATCATCGCAGTCGTCCATCTCCTGCTGCTGAAAGGCGTAGTCGAACGCCTGCTCGATTTGTCCCGCTTCCTCGCTAGCGACATCCTTCCATTCCGCAATCTGATCGGCAAGTAGGTCATCGGGCCGAGCGTCTGTCAGCACCGAAACCTCATCGACAAAATCCGGAAACAGTTCAGCGAAGATACCGTCAAACGCACGATTGGCGATTCGCCTGACCACCTTCCGCCAATGGTCGTCATAGTCTCGGCGCGCATGGGCACCGGCAGGAGACACGTTATTGGTGAACGTGAAATGCGACCGATCCTCGGCATCTTCGAATCCTCGGATTAGTTCCGCAATTTGATCGCATAGGTTTTGGAGGCGAGTTTGGCCTTCCCACGTAGCAGCTAGTTGGGCCGGATCATTGCCAACGGCATTCTTGAGTTCGCCGAAGGCTGCAAGAAACCGTTCGCCTTCGGCTCCCTTGCTCATACGCCGAACACCTTCATCACCTCGTCACCGAAGTGGTTGATGACCTTCACCGCAATGCGCCCGCTTTCTGGACGGCCAAACGGGCGAGAGACATTGCGGTTGAGGGTTGCCCACGCTTCTTCGTCGATTTCCGCCTTCAGCGTTGTCCTCAACTGCTTGTAGGGGTCGTTTGCGCCGAGGAAGTAGGCGTGGCGGACGAAGAAGCTCTCTTCGTTGTAGGCTGTGTCGATGAACCACGCGGCGATGCCCTTCACGTCGTTGGAGCGGACCTCGCCGGTATTGGGATCGTAGATATCCACGCCGTTGACCCGCACGGCAATGCGGCCATCGCTCTCTTCGAGGATGTCGATGTCAGGCTCCCCAAACACAGTGAAGAGGTTGCCCTTACCGGTATTCTTCAGTTCCCCGGCCATGTGCAGGTCCGGGTTCATCTTGGCCTTGAGGATCGGCAGCGGGCCGAGCCGGGTCAGTTCGCTGGCATGGGCATCGAAGGCGAAGCTGACGGCGATCAGCACGTCAAACCGGCACTCAGCGGCTTCGCGCGCGGCAGCAGTGAGATCGATGCGAGAGAGGGTGCCGAACTCCGGCCCGATGAAGATCGCCGCGCGGCGCTCGGTTTCACCCTCCATGAAACGGCCTTCCGCGCCGATGTAGGTGCCCGGCCAAGGCATAAGGCTTGTGAAGGTGATCCGATCCGCCTTGTCGGTCTGGTGGACACCCGATGTTTTGAGGTGCTCGACTACCACCCCAGCGAAGTCATTTTCTGGAGTCGAGAGAGGCCCCCGCTTCTTCCTGCCGTCCGCCGCATCGATCACATCCATCAGTTCCTCGGCATCCGAGGGGACTGTGCGATACGGGGAGAGGCTTTCGACCGTGAACGGTCCTGCCACCCGCACACGGGCAGGATCGGCGTAAGGTTTGTCATAGAGGTATTCGACATCTGCGGCGCGGGCGATGGAGGCGTCGATTTCCTGTTGTCGGGTGATGCGAGCGTCCCACCATGCCTTGTGCACACCAACCACGTGAGACGACCAACCGGACTGCGGTTCGCGGGGCACTTCCCATTCCTGCCACATGTTGCCTGTGGCTTGGTTGAGTTCGGCACGCAGCGGCTCCAGCTGCTCCTGCCAGCCCTCCCAAATCACATCAATCTCGGCGTTATTGGCGATGGACTTTAGCGTGATGTGCGGCACCCGATCATAGACGAAGCCTTGCCGCACATCGCCATAGGTCGTGGCGTCACTAGGTGGTTTGCCGGTTAAATCTGCTTCCCGGCGCTTGCCCTCGGCACTGTCGGCTAAAAGATACCATGGATAGCGAGCAGCCATGATGCGCGTCCGGGCTAGTGCCAGTGCGACCCGACTGGTGTCGATAGTGATCCACCGCCGCCCCCATTGCTCGCCGACAAAGGCGGTGGTGCCAGAGCCGCAGGTGGGGTCTAGCACGAGGTCGCCGGGGTCGGTGGCCATCAGGAGGCAGCGTTCGACGATGCGCGGATTAGTCTCAACCACATAAACTTTGTCAGGTGCCCCCCCGAAGTCTGTCCAAACGTTGTTTATTGAATACGCAGCGAAGTCTTCGATGCGTCTCATATAGCGCAGCGCGTTCTTCTGCGGGATCAAGCGATCCGCCCTCCGCAGGCGGGACATACCGGCTTCGCTTGTCTTCCAACGGCTTTGCATTGTCGGCGTGAATTGACGACCTTCAGCCTCGACAGGAAACCATGAAGCGGCACCCTCGCCTTTGTCACGACCCATGCTGGCGGACTGAAGCTGGTCGGCTGTGTAGAAAGCAGACCCAATTGGCAGTTGGGTTCGACCCGCCTTCTCGTCAGATGTGGCAGCACGGCGCTGGCCGTCCCGACTCCAGACACCGTTATAATGGGCTGCGCCATCGCCACCTATCGCTTTGACGCGATACTGCTCCCTGTATTTTGCGGCATCCCGCCGTTTGGCATACCAGAGAATGTAATCGGCAACGCCTGAAATGAAGTCGTTTGTTGCAGAGGTGGTTTTGGTCAGCGTTATGAGTGACAGGTGATTTTCGGCCCCAAAGACTTCATCCATGACAGCCCGCACACGATGAACGTTTTCATCACCGATTTGCAGGAAAATCGACCCGCTTTCGGTCAGCAACTCGCGCATCACGGTCAACCTGTCCCGAAGGTAGGTCAAGTAGGAGTGGATGCTATCCTTCCACGTGTCACGGAACGCTTTAACTTGCTCCGGTTCGCGGCTTAAGTCGGATTGCTTGCCATCCTTCACATCGCGGTTTTGTGTCGAAACTTGCCAGTTCGAATTGAACTTAATGCCATAAGGCGGGTCGAAATAGATCGCCTGCACCTTGCCTTTTAGCGCTTCGCGCTCGGCAAGGCTGGCCATCACCTGCAAGCTGTCGCCAAGGATCATCCGGTTCGACCAGTGCTGATCGTGCTGGTAGAACTCGGTGCGCGCCATCGGATCGGTTAGACCGTTGAAATCGGCGAACAGGTCTGGGGCATCGCCAGTGTCTTGCCGCGCGATCTTTGACTGGCGCACCAGATCATCGATGATCGCTTTGGGGTGGACCTTCTCCTGAATGTAGAGCGGCGGCGCGGTGACGATCAGGTCGGACCAGTCCTGCCGGTCCTTCCCCCGCCACACAAGTTGCGCATCGCCAATCTCGATCTCGCCGGTTTCGGTAAGCTGGGCGACCTGATCCTTGGTCAGACGGAGGCGGGCACCGTTCCACACGATCTGCGGATCAAGGTCTTCGTCGCGCTCCCGCGCTCCGCCTTCTGCCAATGGTCGCGCGCGCGGATAGACGGCAGGAGCCAGCGGATCGCGCTCCTCCTGCATCGCCGCGAGGTCGGCCAGTTCGGCAGTCGGGATATTGCGCCGAACATCCGTCTCGTGATTTAGGGCGGTGACTTGCTTCGGGCCTTTGAGCGCGCGGGCCATTATGTGCGATCCTTGGGTGCTTGAAAGTGAATGACGTTGTGGCGTGCCAGCAAATGGTGGTGCTCCGCTGGGACCGGCTTTTCGGTAACAAGCACCGCATCTACGGTCACGGCTCGGTCATGGGTCATTGCCTCCATAACCGCTCGATATTTGATGCACTGAAAGATGCCGCGCAGAAGGTCCTCCTGATTGGATATCCAAGATTTGACCTCGACGACGGCGATCCTGTCTCCCCGGTCGAAGCTGCAATCGATCCTATCACCCGAGAGGAGCGGCACCTCGATGTCCGCCTCTGCTTCGGCATACGAGGGTGAGACCAATCCGGGGTTATCCCGCACCCATTCCTTAAGTGCCATATGAAACGGACTTTCCGGGCCGCCGCCCAAACCACCATTTCCGTATTTGTATGGGACGCCATCTTCTGGCGAGACGAACAGCGGAATCTCGTCCGCAGCCTCCGCTAGATATGCATTCCGATAGCCGAGGAGCGCTTGCGCCAATTCAGCGCGCCACGCCTCTTGCTCGCCGTTGCCTCGCAAATAAGCGATGTGGCGCTTTAGGCGGTCCCCCGCGAAACACATGGTTCGGTTCGGACCATCGATGGCTACGGCATTTGGCGCACGCACTGTATAGGTGATCTTCCCACCGTCCTCGCCTCTGCCGAACCACGGCTCACCATGCTTGTATTCGGGGCGCTCCTCATAGCATCGCATGAAGGTCGCATTCTCATACCAGCCAACAACCCAAAGGCCGCCGACGAATGGCTTTTTGGCAACCGCAAACACCAGCCAATCATCGGCAGTTTTCGGCCTCGGTGGTGCACCGTCATACCCTGTTCCCCCATTGCCTCCGGTCGGCGGGAGGTAAGCGAGAAAGTTGCCCTCCGGGTCGGGTAGGAAGTTGACCTTCTCGTGATCAGGAAAGACATAGCCGTAGTTGCCTATGACCTCGGCTCCTCGATAGTCCTCCGACCACGCGGTCTTGATCACCGCTATCCGCTCAAACATGGTGTGTCACTTGCTCGACCAGCTTGCCAAAGCGGTCCTCAATCTCGAAGACATCGGTGAACTCGGCGAAGAGCCAGCGGCCATGGGTGCCGAGATTGTTCACTCCCGGCACCCATAGCGTTTTCATTGTCTCTGCCTTCAACTGTGCGTCGCCCTTGCGATAGCCTTTGGTCTCCAGCACTAGGTTGATGAGATCGTCAGGTCCGTTGCCGTCATCGACCCGCACGATCATATCGGGGACGTAGCGGCGCGGAGTGGAGCCGTCGCGATAGGGCACCTCTAGGCCGAGACCTTGGTTCTTCACATAGGCCACGACGCGGGGGTGGGTCTCCAACACGCGGGCCAGTTCTGACTCCCACGTGCTGTCACAAACGACATGGCTTACGTGGCTACGGCGCGGATCGGTGGCATGGACATCTTTGCTGGTAGTGAATCCGACGTGGCGGGATGAGGAGGTGGGGTTGTAGGGATCGAGGATCGCCTTGATCGCCTTTTCACCGTGCTCGTAGCGTTGGCATGCGAGGAAGATGCGCTCCGCCGCCTGATTCTTGATTTCCAAATATTCGAGCACGCCCATTGGCACGCTCTTGAGCACGAGATACCCGCCGTCGAGCCACTCGCGGACGATGCGTCGCACTTGACCAAAGAGGTGAACCGGCAGGTCGCCGCTTTCATCGCCAAACCGCTTCAGCAAGTGCGCTGCTAGCGAATAGGCAATGGCGCTCGGGCGTTGATCGCCAAGGCCTTTAGCAGTCAGTTCTTCTGATTGACCGACAATCCCCTGCATAGTGACCCGCGAAGGACCGATCATCGCCGGATCGACGATCAGGCGGCTGTCCTCGGTGAAGGTGGCGCTGATCCGCTCATCCGGCAGATCGACGCGATAGCCTTCGACACGGGGGAAGCTAATCTCCAGTTGTGGGTGCTCTGCCACTCGTTCTTTGACGGCATGGACGCGCGTGACTCGCTTGGGAGGCGTCGGCTTCACCACAACCGGCTTGGCGGTGAAATCGAAGGGGATGCCGAGCACGTCGGCATATTCGACGTCGAACAGACCTTCTTCGTTCAACTCGTAGGATTGGCGACGCAGGCCCCGCCCGACCACCTGCTCGCACAGCAACTGCGTGCCAAACGCACGGACGCCGAGGATATGCGTGACGGTGTTTGCGTCCCAACCTTCGGTCAGCATTGAGACCGAGACCACGCAGCGGATTTGCTCTCCTAGCCGTCCGGTGCGGCCTACGGTGTTCATCACTTCGCGCAGCAACTCGGCATCGTCGATGTTGTCCGCATCCTCCACGCGACCGGTGCGATCTTGCCGCTCGCGCCGAAACTGTTCGATCTCCGCCGCTGCCATCTTGCGGAAATCGGTGTCGAGCGCTTCGCCGCTTTCAAGCTGCGCACTGTCGATCAACAGTGTGGGCGCGCGGGCGATGCGGTTGCCGTGCTCATCGTAGTTGCGGAACAGTTCGAGGTGGCCACGATGCACGTTCACCGGTTCGCCGTCCGCGTTCGGGCGGTCCCAGCCTGAAATGTATTCGTTGATCAGCTTTGATGTGGAGGTGTTGTTGCACACGACGATGAATACAGGTGGCACCGGAATGCCAGCGCGCCGCCATTCCTCATCGACCTTCACGTAGTGATTGTAGAGTGCATCCAGCGCCGTCAGCAGTTCAGTGGGGAGCTTGAGGGGGTCGAGATTCTCGGAGTTCTTCGCGCCTTTCTTCGGCATCTCCTTCCCGATGTGATCCCACAGCTTGCGGTAGATGGGCATCTCGGCAATCGGCAGGTTGTCGGCCACGGGGACTCGGGGCAGCTTGACGATGCCGCACTCGATGGCATCCATCAGCGAGAAATCGCTCACCACCCATGGAAACAAGGTTCCTTCGACATAGCCTGAGCCGGAGAGGAAAAACGGCGTTGCCGATAGGTCATAGACAGCGCGGACGCCGACTTTCTTTTTCAGGGCCTTGATACCGTTGATCCACAGGCGGGCGGCTTCCTTGTTCTCCTTCGCCTCCGCTTTGGTGTCGGCGTCGGTTAGTTCCTCGACACTGCCCTGAGGGCGTTCTTCGTAGCAATGATGCGCCTCATCGTTGATGACCACGACATTCTTCATCGAGATCAGTTCGCCGCAAGCTCGCTGGAGCATCTGGCCTTCAGTCTCGATGGTGACGGGGGCCTCGCCTCTACCTTGAAGCAGGGCCTTGCCGACCTTCGAGACATCCATCGTCTCCCGGCGCTTGAACGAGTGATAATTGGTGATCACAATCTTTGCCTTGGCGATCTCGGGTAGCATGTCCGCTGGCACCATGTCGCGATGGCGATAGTAGTTGTCGGGATCATCAGGCAGCAGGACGCGCAGGCGGTCTTTGATAGTGATACCCGGCGCGATGATCAGAAATCCTCGGCTGAAGTGACTGCTAGTGGGCGAACGAACTGCGTTGACGGTCTGCCACGCAATCAGCATCGCCATGACCGTGGTTTTGCCCGCGCCAGTCGCCATTTTCATAGCGACCCGCACAAGGTCCGGATTGGAGTGCTGATTGGCCCCCTCGACGTGCTTCCATAGGTGGGCATACCGCTTCTGAGTTCGGGCAACTTCGGTCAGCCAGATGACTGTCTCGACCGCTTCAACCTGACAGAAGAACGGGCGCAGCCCCTCCACCTCGGTGCGCCGCCAGTGATGCAACAGTCGCGCGGTGGCAGGTGTGACCCCCCAATCTCGGTCGCTCGGCAAGTCGCGCCATGTCGCTACGTGCGCGCGGATTTCGTTGATGATGGGCTTCGGGTTGTATTCCTGATCGGCGCTGGAAAGCCCCGCCACATCTTCGAAGAGCATCGAGGCTTGGGCGGCTTTCGCTGACTGCCGCTTAGGTTTGGGCACCGGCGTGATGAAGTCGCAGGGTCGTCGCCCATGGACCGGGGCCTGCTCCAACGGTTGTCCGTCACCGTCAAGTGCATGATGGCGGCTCGGCGCTTCATAAGGCGAGTTCAAGATTGGATGATCGAAGAACGATTGTGACATGAGGCCCCCATCGAGTTCTATCGTTGAAGGAGGCGAGGAGGACAAGGCAGTCCGGTCATCATCGAAAGCCAGTCACGCCACATGGACGCGCTTAGGGCACGAGCAGAATCGGGGCCGGATCAAAAAGCCTGCTGCCGCTGCCCCTATCTGGCTTCTGGGAACTCAACAGACACCGACCGAATGATCAGCCTGTTTGCGAGGTCAGGCCCATTTCGACAAATGCCGTCGTGACCTCGGGCTTCATCGACCACCGGTTATCCGACGAGAGGTCAGCAAGAATGCCCGAGTAGAACTCCGCTGAACGGACCTCAGACTTGGGCGCTGGCCACAGGTAGGTTGCCCTGCTGAAGCACATCGTCCCGAAGTGCATGTGCCAAGATTGGCCGCCCCATCCCAGCGCATGAGAAAGCTCGGTCGAAGTCGAGCCGGGGTGATCGAGGAGCGCCTGAGTGATCTTCGCCTCGGTCTCAGTCATGGGCAAAACTTTGAATGCTTCGACGACGCGGGCCGATACCTCCAAGCCGCTGAGGCGATCCACCAGAGACTGGTGCTCTGAGGATTCTAGGGCGGTCAGGGCCTCGATCATTGCGGTAGCGGCTGCCTTCTGCTCGGCGTTGCCTGAAGCCTGCAATCTCTCTGCGTTGGCGCGAACTCGTTCACGTTCTATGTGCGACTTACCCGGCAGGGCCGCTATGATCTTATCGACGCTCATGTCACCCCACTTCCTTGATCCACCGCTCATATTCTTCAGCGTGCGATCCTTGATAGTTGTCCATCCCGAGCTTGGTAAGCCAACCCCGTCGGGGAGGAATCTGACTGTAAATGCTGCGCTCCGGCAGCTCGTGCCACCGGATATTGAATGCCGCCAGCTTCGGAAAAAATGACATGCGATCATATTTGAGACCGCTGTCGTGAACCCACCACGCCAATGCTTCCCAGTGCTTGGTTCGCTCATAGTAAGGGATGAAGCTGTGCACGACGATGCATGCTGTTGCTCCCATGTGCCCGTTGGCGTCTCGCCGGTCCCAAATGTGTGCGGCGAAGTTCCGCTCGTTGGAAGCGCAGTTGTGCTCCTTGCCGCGCTCGTTGACGGTGCAAGATCGATAAGCCGAGCGGATGGAGACGCGGCCCAGCTTCGCCCAGATCGGCTCCAAGAGGTCTTCACACAGCCGAGTTCCAGCGGCAATCGCGAGTTCGGGATCGTCAGGGATGTTCGAAATGCCGTAGAAGTTGGCGATCTCGCTGTAGAGCATGTCGCGCATGAAGAAATGCTTGGACAGGCGCACGCGCCCGAGGTCTTCCAGCGCGCTGACCGACCCCGGTTTTCGCATCATGAACCCCCTGAAAAGGACCGCAGGCCCATTCCGTGCTTGCTGCTAAGAGCGACACGGACATAATTCTTACACGGAAGTCGGGGGCGAAGCGAAATGGAGTTTAGTCGGCAGTCTTTGACGGAAGCGGGCTTCGCCGGTTGGCTGCCATTCTCGGAAGCGCGCGGGCACCCGTCCTGTCCTCGCACTGGCGGCGTTTACGTCGTTTATTACGATGCCAGCGATCTTCCTGACTTCGCGAAACAGAGTTGCGGCGGATGGTTCAAGGGGCGTGACCCGTCTGTCTCCGTGGACGCACTGCTCGCGAATTGGGTATCGGGAGCCAACATCGTCTACATCGGGAAGTCCGACGATCTGCATCGCCGCATTAGGGAGTTTGCCGACTTCGGCGCGGGTAAGGCAATTGGTCACTGGGGCGGTCGCCTAATCTGGCAACTTCCCGGCCCCGAGCGGTTGCAAATCGCATGGCTGGAGACGCCGGGGCGATCCCCGCTTGTCGCAGAAGCTGATTTAATCGCTCAGTTTTTTGCTCAGCACGGGAAACCACCTTTCGCGAACCGTCCTCAAATGCTCGGTCGGTAGGCGACCGATTGGAATGGACCGGTTCAAGCGAAACTTTCGCGCACCACCTCTTCGCAGACGCCCCCCAAACGTCTTACAATTTGAAAAACGGTCGTGGTGGAAATGGCAGAGGCGAGCGAAATCTAGTGGCGCGCGCTGGCCGTGGGCTGTCCTGATTGCGTCGCCCTTCGCTGGGGTTGGGGTTGTCTGGCTGTGGCACTTGGTGCCTGCACCCGCCGTAGTGGGCATCTCAAGCTTGCTCGATCAGGCCGTGGCCACGGAGCAATACGAGGTAAGCTTCGACGAGTGCTCTGGGCTCGTCCGGTATAACTGCGTCGTCGATGGTGACACCTTCTGGCTCAAGGGGGAGAAGGTGAGGATCGCCGACATCAACACGCCGGAGGTGAGTGAGCCTCAATGCCCAGCAGAAGCCGAGCTTGGCGCGAAGGCGACACAACGTTTGGTCTCACTCTTGAACGCAGGCGGCTTCAGCTTGGACTTGGTTAATCGAGACGTGGATCAATATGGTCGGAAGCTTCGAATCGTGAAGCGTAGCGGCGATAGTCTCGGCGAAGTGCTCGTAAATGAGGGGCTCGCGGAGCGGTGGCAGGGTTACCGTGGAAGTTGGTGCTAGTGAGAGGTCACTAGCTAGCGCAGGCTAACTCTGCTGCGGCCTAAATATTGGATGCAGCATCCGATATCAAAGGCCATTCGACAGGCCCTCGCCCAGCGGTTTCAAAGTGACTTTGCAGTAGCCGCGATTATCGCCATCCCGCTGCAAGCCGGGGAATGCCGCGAAACGCGCGCAGACGACATTCGAATGTGGTGTAACGGAAACTGTGCGAACCGGTGGAAGCCAGTCGAGCGGTGGACTGAGGACGCGGTTCGGATCGGCTTTGAGTGCGACCTCGATGCGATGCTATTTCGCCTCTCTCATTAACTGCGGGCCACCGCGATACCTGCTAAGCGAGCAACGATGACCACACCAGTCTACCTCCTCGACAAACTCGCTCGCCATGGTGCGGCAGCGGAGCGCCTGCGCAGCGAATTGCGAGAAGGAGCCGAAGGTGTCCACGATGGTGTGAGCGCCGTGGCCTTCGATGCTGCGAACTTCGTCTGGAGCTTCCTCGTGCTCTCGGGGCACGAGGAAGCGCAGGAGAGCCGCGTGATCCGGAATGCCGTAGCGGAAGCGATAGTCGAAACTCTTCGGGGGCGTGGCGTCAACCCGGAGCGGCTGAACGTGGACAGAAGTGAGTTATAACTTCCGGTGATGTGCCCGCTTATCAAGTGGGTCGCGCCGGTTCGCCACTATCGGCTTGATAGTAGCAAAGTCCCTTGTGAGGCAAACGAGTGGGAACCCACTTCCGTCCAACCTGCTCGAACCCCAGTCCGAGCCAGTCTCGGATAAGCCGGTCCACCTTACCCCAATGCGCCCTCTCGATGATGATCGGCTCCAGCAGTGGGATCAGCACCTGCAAAGGCGGCTCGCCAGATAAGGCCGCTTGGAGGAGTTCATCACCGTGCGCTTCTATGGCTTGCAAGGCCGCACGCACCACGATGTCTTCGTCGTCCGAAGGGGCGTGATCGTCAGTCACTGCCCGACCAAGCGCGCCAGCATCGCTTCGACGTCATGGTAGGTGTAGCTCCGCTCCGACAGGTTGTTCGGTGCGAACTCTTCCTTGACATCAGCCGCTTCGGCGTGCCCCATGCCCCGGAAGCAGTGCTTTTTGCCGTCCGGACATTCGATCTGATAGTTGGGTGCATGCCCGACCCCAGTTTGCCCGAACCGGACATGGGCTACTTCAGACCGGCGCGGGCCGCAGCCCAAGGCGACAAAGTTGCCCAGCACTTTGCGGAAGTAGTTCGGATCAGTGACCTGCTCCCATGGGGCTTTGTGCTCCGTGCTCATGCACACTCCTATTATGGTTGGCGACTCAGCCTGAAACGCGGTCGCGAGTGATTTATGGAGTTGATTGTTTGGCCGAGCTAGCCACTCACAGTCAGGATCGGCCCGCCCCCAAAGGTATAGATCGAGCCGCTGTGGTAGCGGGACTGGACAGTGACCTTGACGCCTCGGCGCACGAACGTGCCCCCGATGTGCTCGACAATCTGACGGACCACTCGGCCCGTATACTTCTTCATTTCGTCTGTGAACGCAGCCTCTCCGGCGAGCGTAGCGATGAACGGCTCGGTGGCGATCACCGGAGGACGCGACGGTGCGGCAATCACCGCCCCCATCAAAACGGCCACCCCTAAGCGCGAGGTCAGGAAATTAAGGATCGTCTGGCCGGTCGCTGACTCATGCGCGGGAGTGTGTGATCCGGGGGAGAAGAAGAGATCGGACAGGTTGGGATCGGCTTGCAGCGAGGTCGCGTCGAGCAGGTAGGACTTCTTAATCATCGGATATTTCCTTCAAAGAGGTAGCCGGTTGGCATAGCCGTCGCGTTGACACCTGAGGCGGCATCCTGCTTGGGCAAGGAGGCATATATGCCCCCTTTATGGCAAAAGCAAGGCGTCATATACGACGTCTCGGAAGCCATTGGTCATGGCAAGGCGTCGTGTGTAACTGAGTCGGCCTCACGCACAGCAGGAGGTTCAATGACTTACGATACCCGGCTCGCTTTTATCGACACCGAGGGCGACGAACGCTTCCCAGCAATCATCAAAGGCTCCTTCGAAATCGGGAAGGATCGAAGGACAAAGCCGAGCAACATCGAGGACTTTGCGAGATCGCTCCTTATCCACGGCGAAGACGGGCGCTTCCAATGTGCTGATGGCCGAAAGCGAGGAGTCCTCAAGTTCGACGGTCGTAAGGTCGTAGCTTACCGCTTGGACCCAATCATCGCTGCCAAGCTAGGAATCCCGGCCTACCGCGCACGATAGCCAGCCACCGAACTGTCGATGAGCGTCACCTTTCCGCCCATCGATGGGGGATGAGGCCGTGCCACTGGCACGGCCTCGATCTTGGTCAGGGCGGGCAGCCGTCAATGGTGAAGCTGGTGCCGTTCCCATCGACCGCTGAGCCGATCCCAGCAACAGTGCCCTGACGTCGCGTTGACGCTTGTTCCTCGTTCGTTCTAACGCGGTCGCGTGGGCAGGAAGAGCGTCATCGACCTACACGACATGGTGCGCCATCGGCTTGATTGCCGAGTTACATGCGGCGGCTGTGGTCGGGTGACGATCCTGCCAAGCGCTGATCTGCGAGATGAACTCTTTCGAACGCGCCGCTCGCTCATGATCAGTGACGTGGCCAGACACATGCGGTGCGTCATTTGCCGCCATAGAGGTGCGCGGATAGTGCCAGTTGAGAATGACCGCTAATGCACGCTCGAAAGACTGGTATATCAGTCGTGGGAGGACTGACATCTGTAATCTCTACCGCTTGACCAAGGGCGAAGAGGAGGTCGCTCGGCTGTTTCGGGCAAGCACTGCGACGGGCTCGAACTTCGCCTCGGAAGTCTACCCCGGATACCCCGGTCTCGTGATCGCCGAGGGCCGCACACGCCAGATGACTTGGGGATTCCCCCTCGTATTGAATGGCAAGCAGGGCCAACCGCTGAAACCAAAGCCCGTCAACAACACTCGTGCAGATAAGCTCTCGACAGGTTTGTGGCGACCAAGCTTTCAGAGCCGCCGCTGCCTCATTCCTGTGAGCGCGTTTGCTGAGGCGGAAGGTGAGCGTGGGAGGATGACCCGCACATGGTTCATGCTGCCCGACCAAGAGGTGTTCGCCGTCGCTGGCATCTGGCGCGAGAGTGTCGAGTGGGGGGCGGTCTACTCAATGGTGATGACTGAGGCTTGTATCCACGTGGCCGACGTTCATGATCGCATGCCGGTGATACTGCGAGAAGCCGATTGGACGGATTGGCTCGATGGTCCTCCGGATGCGGCATCCTTGCTTTGCCGCCCTTATCCCGAACTGATGGTGGTCGAGAGGACTGCCGTTCCTTGGGTGAAGCGGCAGGAAAAAAGCTGAGATAATCGGTCTCTGCCTGCACTCGGCTGTGGCGGAGTGGTTTCAGGGTGGGAGAATGGCAAAGCAAACCATCAGGCGGCAAGGCTGATATGCCAAGGTGGGGAGCCCCCCATGGACAGGGTATCGGCTCACAGTTAGCAGGTGCCGATGTCTCGTGATCACTTCCGCGTCGTCTATGACGGACCTGCTGTCGAGGACGGCGAGATGGATGTGTCGCAGCTTGCGTCTTCGCTTCTTGCGCTTGGCAAGTTGATCGAAAACGCGGACGCCATACGCACTGGAGAACTCAACAGGGTTAAAGTCCGCGTCAAATCTGATGTGCAGCGCGGAAGTTTTGATGTCGGCATAGCGGTTCATTGGGCCACAGGTTTGGCTGACGCCGCGACCGCATGGGCGATGACACCGGAAGGCGCTGGCACTCTTGCCTTGTTAGGCATCTTCGGCATCAACATTAAGGATGCCGCTGTTCTTGGGGGCAAAGGTGTCATCCAAACAGTTCGCTGGTTGCGTGGCAGGCAGATCAAGCGTGCGGTTGCTCTCAAAGATGGTAATACTGAGCTTGTCGCTGAAGATGGTGAGACGTGGGCGGTTGACCCATTGGTTGCTCGTCTTGTTGAGGAACCCTCAATACGTCAGCCGCTTGAACGCTTCACCGAACCTCTGCGCGAGGACGGGGTTGAAGAAGTCAGGTTCGAGAGCAAACCGGGGCATCCAGTCGAGCGCATCACAGCGACAGAAGCTCCAGTGTTCATGGCGAACGCAGGCGCGGAACCGAGTTCGTCAGACACGTTTCGGGCGACATACCAAATCAAGCGCCTCTTCTTCGAGCGTGGCCGCAAGTGGCGTTTATCGAGCGGAGCGCAAACCATCCAAGCTGAAATTGAGGACGAAGATTTCTGGCGTAGGGTCGAATCATCAGAAGTGTCCTTCGCCAAAGACGACTACCTTGTTTGTAAGGTTCGCATGGACCAGTGGTTGTCATCCGCCGGATTGCGGACGGAGTATGTAGTTTTGGATGTTGAGCAGCATTTGCCTGCACCTAAACAGGTGAAGCTTCCCGGCATTTAAGGTGACCCTATGAGGCGCTGCCATCCTCTTTCCACAAACCTCACTATCATCCCCAGTCTAGAGCCCGCAGAAACCCGTCCTCTTCACCGTCGCAGTAAGCCCCGTCCAGAACCGGGATGATAGCGAAATAGGCTATTTACGGGTGAGGCGGTAATGTGCTGGCTATGATGCACGGCCCAACCGACATGTGGAACGACGACAACGCCATCTATGACGATGGTGAGTGGATCACTTGGACCGAGATCAACTCGCACCTTGAACGGTTGGAGTTCGAGGCCCGCTTCCCGAACCTCCATGTTGATCTGGTGCCGATCTTCCAAGACCTGCTCGCCGTTGCGCAGGACTATCACGATCTCACCGGCAGCCACCTACAGGTCTATGGCGATCTCGGTGAACTTTACGGTGCGATCACCCACGGGCTCAAGCTGCACCGCAATTACGCGCAAGGATCGGACGGCAAGATCGGCAATCACTTCGTCGAGGTGAAAACCATCACCCCGTTCAAAGCGAAGGACACGATCACGCTCAACCTCAAGCGCAACTTTAGCAAGGTGCTCATCGTGAAGATCGATGCCGACTTCGAGGTCCAGAGCAGGCTTATCGAGCGCAAGGCCCTGCCGAAGGTGAAGGGCGACAAGCTCACGCTCAACTGGGCCGACTTCGCATCTGAGCCTGCGGGTTCGACCATTGCGAGTTAGGACCGGCGTCCTGAATAGGTAACCTCAACCGAGACATCCGCTGAGACGCGATTCCCGTCGCATAAGGGTAGGGGGAGATGTTCCGAGACGCTCGGCCACCTTCCTCTTAGACCCTGTTGAGACGATGGAGAGCGCCGAATGGGCAAGACGCTGGGCTACGCACGGATCAGTTCGGATCAGGGGCAAGACATCCAGAGCCAGAAAGCCAAGCTGGAGAAGCTCGGCGCAGTCGTGGTCTTCCACGATGTCGGCAACGGCTCATCCCTGACTGGCCGCGATCAGCTTGAAGCCGCGATCCGCCTGCTCGAACCCCATGATGAGCTTCTCGCCCTGCACCCGGATCGTCTTGCAAGGGATACGGGCGACCTGCTCACCATTGCCAAGCGGGTCGTCGCCAAGGGAGCGATCCTCAAGATCGACGACCCCAAAATCGTTTTTGACGGGACCGACATGATGGCCGAGGTGATGCTGACGCTGTTCGGCATGATCGGGATGATGGAGAAGCACTTCATCAAGGCACGTCAGCGCCGAGGCATCGAGGCGGCGAAGCTCAGGGGCGCTTACAAGGGGCGTCCCGCCACCATCGATCCCACGAGGGTGAAGGAGCTTCGCCAAAACGGTTTGGGACCGGCAGCTATCGCGCGCGAACTGGGGATCGGTCGGGCGAGCGTCTATCGGGCGCTCGCAGCCTGAAGCGAAAAAGCTGAAAAAGAATAATGCGGAGCGAATATCGGCTTTGGTATCAAGCCTTCATAGCAATCAGGCTATGGAGTATGTGTAATGACTGCCAACAACCAGACTGTCCTCGTCAGCGTCTTCAACATCGAGTATGACACCGTGGCGAAAGGTGTGGACTATCGTAGCCAACTTACGGCTTCGGACATCCCCGAAAGCGTCTCTCTTGTTCTCGATGACATTGATGATGAAAGCGACATACCTCACAGGGTCCTGAAGGAGATTGAGCGTAACTGGCTCGTTGACCGGTTCGACTGGCAAACCTGTTCCGCCGTGCATCACGCCGAATGTGCCGTCAGGGCAACCTATGGGGTATCCATCTTTGACGAGTGGAAGAACGATCCGGCACGCTCCCGGCCAAAGTCCCGTCGCTCGTTGCGCAAGCTTTATGGGCGTAGGTGATTTGCGCAGATCGAGCAGATCGGGCAAATAGGGCGGGAACGGTGAGCGGCGCGATCTCCCTTCTGGAAGGGGAGAAAAGCTTCTCAGGGCGATGCGCTCACCGTTCCCCCGCACCTACCCGTTGGACCGAGCCAGATGCGGTGTGACCCTGCCGCCCTTGTAAATGGCGACCTACACCTTTGCTACCCCGCCCAAGCCTAACTATAGGCGCGATCCTACCTCGGCCCATCCTCGCCTGTGGTCTGGTATGATGTCGAGAACAGCGACGGAGCCATGCGTGCCAGACCGTGATCCCGACATCACCCACTCTGATCTGTCCCGCACCGTCAGCGACAACGGCGTGACCGTCAGGGTCGAAATCTACCGCCTCGCCAGTGATCGCCGGTGGCAACTCGAAGTGATCAATGAGGCGGGAACCTCGACGGTATGGGATGAACCCTTCGACACCGATCAGGCAGCACTGGAAGCGTTCGAGCAAGCCGTCGAGGAGGAAGGCATCGAAACCTTCCTCGACAACGGTGAAGCCGAGACGCTCCACTGAGCTTGGAGATCGTCACCACGGATCATCAGCCACCGAAGCACGACCGTTGACGGAATGGCGATCTGTGAGACGGTAGGGAATGACCGACAAAGATGCTCGCCGCGATGTTGCCGCCGATGATGCGGGATCATCTCCCGAAACCATGCCCGAACGCCCTCTGGATCAACAAGCGTCAGACCATGGCAGGGCAGATGATCGAGCCATCATAGCAGGGCCTGTTGCGGTCCCTTCGCCCGCTCCAGACAT
>FSSH01002790.1_pt1 | contig 21643 bp, 20 predicted proteins | sample 1166101 | NCBI WGS metagenome assembly FSSH01 (sample SAMEA32972668, study PRJEB13176) | freshwater metagenome | biome: Drinking water system; feature: Biomass in drinking water that filtered by 0.45 um membrane; material: drinking water | place: USA | collected 2012-12-20 | depth 0 m | reverse complement strand
CGGGGTGGCGACGGCGCCGAACCCGCGCCGGATGAGGGAAAAAAAACGGCGCCCTGGGGCGCCGTTTTTTTGTCGCTGAGGGGCTGGCGTCAGTGGTTGGCGCCAGTCGCCTTGTCCTGCGCGGGCGCACCCACTTCCACCGTGCCGTTGCCGCCGATGTGGCGGGCGAAGAACTCCAGCATCTTGCTGTACAGCTCGACGCGATTCTCGAGCTTGTAGAAGCCGTGCTGTTCACCCGAGGCGATCATCATGCCCTCGGGTTTGTTGCCAGCCTTCTCCAGCGCGGCGTACATCGCCTCGGTGTGCTCGGGCGGGCAGCGCGGGTCGCGGGCACCGGCCGCCAGGAACACCGGCAGGGTGATCTTGTCGGCGTGGGTGATCGGCGACATCGCGTCCTGCTCGGCGCGCGTATTGCCGAAGGCGCGCTTGAGGTAGCGCATGCCGCCGTCGCTGCGGCTGGTGTCGCTGAGCTTCATCTGGATCTGCGCGTCGTACAGGCCGACGTAGCCGACCGAGCACTTGAACAGGCCCGGCTCGCGCGCCGGGGCCATCAGCGCCGAGTAGCCGCCGAAGCTGCCGCCGTAGATGCAGATGCGTTCGGCGTCGGCGACGCCGTCGGCGATCGCCCACTTCGTGGCGTCGATGATGTCGTTCATGATACCGGTGTGCCACTGGCCGAAGGCCATGTCCTCGAAGGCCTTGCCGAAGCCGCCCGAGCCGCGGAAGTTCACCTGCAGCGTGGCGTAGCCGCGGCTGGCGAACAGCTGGGTTTCCGGGTTGAACAGCCAGTTGTCGCGCGGGCCCATGGGGCCGCCGTGCGGGTTGACGATCAGCGGCAGGTTCTTGCCGTTCGAACCCTTGGGCAGGGTGAGGTAGCCGTGGATGGTCAGGCCATCGCGCGACTTGAACGAGAACGGGCGGATGGACGCCGACTGCTTTTCATCCAGCCACTCGCGGCCCTTCATCAGGAAGCGCGCCTTGCCCGACGTGCGGTCGTAGAGGTAGAGCTCGCCCGGATTCTTGTCGCTGTAGACCGAAACGATGATCTGCTTGCCGTCGCGGGTGGCGCTGGAGAAGTTCACCATCTGGCCCGGGAACGCGCCGGCGAGCGAGGCATACAGCTCGGAGTCCGGGTGCTCTTCGTTCACCAGCGTGACGCGCGGGGCGCCGGCTTCGGTGACCACGGCCAGCACGGTGTCGTCGGTGGGCGAGCTGACCCAGCTGGCCACTTCGGACACGTCGTCCTTGAACAGCTGCTGGAAAGCGCCGGTGGCGCGGTCGACCGTGCCGAAGGCGGCCGGGTTCTTGCGGTCGTCCTGCAGCGCGTAGATGGTGCCGTCGTCGGAAGTGCCCAGCACCTGCAGCTGCTGCCCGGAGGCGGCGGACTTGTTCACCAGGGTCCACTTGCCGTCGGCTTCGCGGCGGTAGAGTTCGCTGACCGTGTCGAAGTTGCCCTGCTCGTCCTCGTCGTCCACGCACAGGGCGAAGCGCGCTTCCTTCTTCTCGTCCAGCGTGATGCTGCAGTTCTCGCGCGGCGCGGACGCCAGCGTCTTGCGGCTGCCGGTGATGGTGTCCACCATGACCACGTCGGTGCCGGCGCCGTCCTTCGAGGCGCGGTAGCGCGCCTGCATCAGCACGTGGCGCGGATCCTCGTCCAGCGGGTCGAGCAGGCTGAAGCTCTGGTTGCCCACGGTCTTGCTCTGCTGGGTGACGTCGCGCGTGCCGTAGAAGATGACCGGGCGCGCCTCGGTGCCATCGGCGTTCACGGCATACCATTCGCCGGTGCCGGCTGGCGCGGCGAAACCGCCGAACTTGCGCACCGCGGTGAACATGACGCGCTCGTCGCCGATCCACTCGAAGCCGGCGACGCTCTTCTTGTCGGGCAGGATGTTGACCTTGACCAGGCTCATGTCCGACAGGCGCAGGATGCTCAGCACGTCCTGGTCGCCGCGGTCGACGATGATGCCCAGGTACTTGCCGTTGGGCGAGATGCGGGCGCTGCTGTAGGTGGCCTGCTTCATGTAGTCCTCGACCGGCGGCGGCGCCGCGGTGGCGGACGTGGCGGCGGTGGCGGCAATGAGGCCGGCAATCGCGATGGTGTGCTTCATACTTCTCCCCGAAGTGGTTTCCACGCCGTCATCGGTGCGTCCACAGCAAGGGCTGTGATTGGACGGCGGTGGGCTTGCGCAGCTGGCTCGGCAACCGGGTCGCCGGCCGCAGCGCTAGAGATTAGGGGGGCGAAGGGCCGCTCGCAAGCGTGTCGAGCGCCTCGTCCAGGCCCTCGCGCCAGTCACCGATGTGAAGGCCGAAGTCGCGCTGGAAGCGCGCCGTGTCCAGGCGTGAATACGCCGGGCGCCGGGCCCGGGTGGGGAACTCGGCCGACGTGATGGGTTCCACCCGCGGGGCCCGCTCCAGCAGGCCGCGCGCCACGGCGCCCTCGAAAATGGCGGTGGCGAAGCCGTGCCAGCTGGTTTCACCCTCGGCCGACAGGTGCCAGGTGCCGCTCAGGCCGGGCTGGGCCGCCAGCGCCCGCGCCACGCCGTCGGCGATGCGCAGGGCCGAGGTGGGCGCGCCCACCTGGTCGGCCACCACGCGCAGGTGGTCGCGCTCGCGGGCCAGCCGCAGCATGGTGAGCAGGAAGTTGGCGCCGCGCGGGCCGTGCACCCAGCAAAGGCGGAATATCTTGTGCGCCGCGCCGCTGTCGCGCACCGCCTGTTCGCCCGCCCACTTGCTGGCGCCGTACACGCCCAGCGGCGCGGTGGCGTCGTCCTCGCGGTAGGGCCGCGTACCGGCGCCGTCGAACACGTAGTCCGTGGAGAAGTGCACCAGCGGCACGCCTGCTTTGGCGCAGGCCGCGGCCAGCGCGCGCGGGGCTTCGGCGTTGATGCGGTGGGCCAGCTCCGGCTCGTCTTCGGCGCGGTCCACGGCGGTGTAGGCGCTGGCGTTGATCACCACGTCGGCCTGCGCACGCTGCACCAGCCCGGCCAGCGACGCGGTGTCGGCCACGTCGGCGGACAGGCAGGCGCGGCCGTCGGGCAGAAGCCCGCTGCGGGTGGTGGCGACCACGTCGCCCATCGGGGCCAGCCGGTCGAGCAGCGCGTGGCCGACCTGGCCATTGCCGCCCACCACCAGGAACTTCATGCGGTGAAGACCGGAAGCCTGTCGGCCGGCACGTCGGCCAGCAGGGGCGCGGCGGCGTCCTTGTCCGACAGCAGCGGCGCGCTGACGGGCCAGTCGATGGCCAGGCTGGCGTCGTCCCAGCGGATGCCGGCGTCGGCCGCGCGGTCGTAGGGCGCGGTGACCAGGTAGCTGAAGAGCGCGCGCTCGGACAGCACCACGAAGCCGTGCGCAAAGCCCTCGGGAATCCAGAAATGGCGCTTGTTCGCCGCCGACAGCACCACCGCGGTGGAGCGGCCGAAGGTGGGCGAGCCGCGGCGGATGTCCACGGCCACGTCGTACACCTCGCCTTCGAGCACGCTCACGTACTTGCCCTGCGGGTTGGGCCACTGGTAATGCAGGCCGCGCAGCACGCCGCGCGTGGACGAGGAGACGTTGCTCTGCACGAACCGCGGCGACAGGCCGTGCTCGGCGAAGCGCGCCTGGTTCCAGCCTTCGTAGAAAAAGCCGCGGGCGTCGCCGAACACCGCGGGCTCGACGATCACGCAGCCCGGCAGGTCGGTGGCAACCACCTTCACCGGACCACTCCGCGCGTCACCAGCGACATCAGGTATTCGCCGTAGCCGTTCTTGGCCAGCGGCTTGGCGAGGTCCTGCAGCTGGGCGTCGGTGATCCAGCCGTTGCCCCAGGCGATTTCCTCCGGGCAGCACACCCGCAGGCCCTGGCGGGCCTCGATGGTTTCGATGAAGTTGGACGCTTCCAGCAGCGACTGGTGGGTGCCGGTGTCCAGCCAGGCGTAGCCGCGGCCCAATTGCTCCAGGTGCAGGTGGCCCGCGTCGAGGTAGCAGCGGTTGAGGTCGGTGATTTCCAGCTCGCCGCGGGGCGAGGGCTTGAGTGAGGCGGCGAAGTCGCTGGCGCGGCCGTCGTAGAAATACAGGCCGGTGACGGCGTAGTTCGACTTGGGCTTGGCGGGTTTTTCCTCCAGGCCCACCACCCGGCCGCTGGCGTCGAAGTCGGCAACGCCGTAGCGCTCCGGGTCGCGCACCCAGTAGCCGAACACCGTGGCGCCATGTTCGCGCGCATCGGCGCGCTGCAGCAGCTCGGTCAGGCCGGTGCCGTGGAAGATGTTGTCGCCCAGCACCAGGCAGCTGGGCTGGCCGTCGAGGAATTCGCGGCCGATCAGGAAGGCCTGGGCCAGGCCATCGGGACTGGGCTGCACCGCGTACTGGATGTCCATGCCCCACTGCGAGCCGTCGCCGAGCAGGCGCTTGAACAGCGCCTGTTCGTGCGGGGTGTTGATGATCAGCACCTCGCGGATGCCCGCCAGCATCAGCACGCTCAGCGGGTAGTAGATCATCGGCTTGTCGTAGACCGGCAGCAGCTGCTTGCTCACCGATTGCGTGATCGGGTACAGCCGGGTGCCGGAGCCGCCGGCCAGGATGATGCCTTTGCGTGCCATGTCAGGACTCCTGTCCGATGCGCTCCAGGCGATAGCTGCCGTCCAGCACGCGGCCCACCCAGTCGCCGTGGGCCAGGTACCAGTCCACGGTGGCGGCGATGCCCTGCTCGAAGCTCACGGTGGGCTGCCAGCCCAGCTCGGACTGGATCTTGGACGCGTCGATGGCGTAGCGGCGGTCGTGGCCCGGGCGGTCCTTCACGAAGGTGATCTGCGATTCGCGCGGCTGGCCGTCGGCGCGCGGGCGCCGGGCGTCGAGCAGGGCGCAGATGGTCTTCACCACGTGGATGTTCTCGCGCTCGGCGTCGCCGCCGACGTTGTAGGTTTCACCCACGCGGCCGGCTTCCAGCACGCGCGCGATGGCGGCGCAGTGGTCGGTGACGAACAGCCAGTCGCGCACGTTGCGGCCGTCGCCGTAGACGGGCAGCGGGTCGCCGGCCACCGCCTTCTGGATGATCAGCGGGACGAGTTTTTCCGGGAACTGGAACGGGCCGTAGTTGTTCGAGCAGTTGGTGGTGAGCACCGGCAGCCCGTAGGTGTGGTGGAAGGCCCGCACCAGGTGGTCGGACGCGGCCTTGGACGCCGAATACGGCGAATTGGGCGCGAACGGCGTGGTTTCGGTGAACTTGCCGGTGTCGCCCAGCGAGCCGTACACCTCGTCGGTGGACACGTGCAGGAAGCGGAAGGCGTCCTTCGCCCCGCCCTCGAGCCCGCGCCAGTAATCGCGCGCGGCCTCCAGCAGGGCCAGGGTGCCCACCACGTTGGTCTGCACGAACGCGGCCGGACCGTCGATCGAACGATCCACGTGGCTTTCGGCCGCGAAGTTGACCACGGCCGACGGCCGGTGCTCGGCCAGCAGCCGCGCCACCAGGGCACCGTCGCCGATGTCGCCCTGCACGAAGACGTGCGCGGGGTTGCCTTCCAGCGACGCCAGCGTGTCGAGGTTGCCGGCGTAGGTGAGGGCGTCGAGGTTCACCACCTTCACGCCGCGACGCACCGCGTCGAGCACGAAGTTGCCGCCGATGAAACCGGCGCCGCCGGTTACAAGCCAAGTCTGCATTACCACTCCTGATGCTGTGCCCGGTGCGAACTGCGCTGGGGGGAAGACGCGAACGGGGGGCAGAACGATCAGAACGGGATGTCGTCGTCCGGGAACGGATCGTCGTTGCGGGACGGGGGCGCGGACGAGCCGCCGCCGGAGCGCGAACCGTAGTCGCCGCCACCGCCGCCTCGCGGGCCGCCGCGATCGCCACCACCACCGCCGGACGGACGCGCCGGGCGCTCGCTGCGCTCGCCGCCGCCACGCTGGCCACCGCCACCGCCCTCGCCCGGCATGCCGCCAAGCATCTGCATCTCGTCGGCGATGATGTCGGTGGAGTACTTCTCGACGCCGTTCTTGTCGGTGTACTTCTCGGTGCGCAGCGAACCCTCGATGTAGACCTGGCGGCCCTTCTTGAGGTACTCGCCCATGATCTCGGCGAGGCGGCCGAAGGCCTTCACGCGGTGCCACTCGGTGCGTTCCTGCTGGTTGCCGTCCTTGTCCTTCCAGCTTTCCGAGGTGGCCACGGACAGGGTGGTGATGGCGCTGCCGGACTGGCTGTAGCGCACCTCGGGGTCGTTGCCGAGGTTTCCGACCAGGATGACTTTGTTGATGCCGCGGGCCATGGGGCTTCCTTGGGTGGGATGGGACGGTGTACCGACTCTGGATTATAGCCAGCTCCCGCCCACTCGGCCGCCGGCACCGGAAAACGTAGGCAATCCAGTGATTTAGCGATGCGAATTGGGCTTATTCGGGCTCGGAATCAGGTGATGCCAAGGCGTCAGTAGTGGCCCCGGCCGAATCCCCATAGGGTCGGTCTGGATTATGTTGACCATGAAAGCCAAGTACGCCCTGCGAGCCCTCGCCACCCTGGCCCTGAATGCGCCGGGCCAACTGCCTGCGGCCCGGATTGCGCTGGAGGCGGGGGTGCCGGCCAAGTTCCTGGAAACCATCCTGGTGGACCTGCGCAAGGCAGGCCTGGTGGAGAGCCGCCGCGGCGTCCGAGGCGGGCACTGCCTCACGCGCGACGCCGCTTCGATCACGCTGGGCGAAGTGGTGCGCATCGTGGACGGCCCGATCGCGCCCATCCGCTGCGCCAGCGTCACCGCCTACCGGCCCTGCAGCGACTGCCCCGACCCGGCGCGCTGCTCGGTGCGCCTGCTGATGGGCGAAGTGCGCGACGCCATGTCCGGCGTCATCGACCACCGCAGCCTGGCCCAGTTCGCCCGCGACGGCGCGAGCCTGGCGCAGCCCGAACGCCCCACCGCCCGCCACGAGGAGGCCGCATGGACCACCGCCAGCCCCTGACCCTGCCCCGCCCGGGCGCATCGCCGCCGACGCCGCAGGAGCAGGCCGTGCTCGACGCGCTGCGCGCCACGCCCTTCGGCAGCGTCGAGGTAGTGCTGCACCAGTCACGCATCGTCCAGGTCGTCCGGACCGAGCGCGTGAAGATTGACGCCGATCCGGGCCCAAGCCCTTGAACACCCTGTCCCACCCTGCCGACCGGACCGCTGGAGGCTCCCTGAAACCCACCTTCAACGGAGGCCCCATGCCACACCGAACCCTGCTTTTCGCGTCCCTGCTGGCCGCTTTTTCATCGGCGGCCGCACAGGACGCCAACACCGACACCGTGAAAACGCCCAAGGGCGACTTCGAGATCAAGCTGCGCGGCCTGGTGCAGGCCGACCACCGCGCCTTCCTCGGCGACGACAGCCCGGCCTTCAACGACGGCTTCCTGTTCCGCCGCATCCGTCCCACGATCGAAGGCTCGTTCGGCCCGCTGATTGGTTTCCGCCTGACGCCCGAGTTCGCCGGCGACAGCGCCACCATCGTGGACGCCTACGTGGACGTGAAGTTCGACCCGCGCTACACCCTGCGCGCGGGCAAGCTCAAGGGCCCCGTCGGGCTGGAGCGGCTGCAGTCGGGCGGCGCCATCGCGCTGGTTGAGCGCGGCTTCCCGACCGAACTGGCGCCCAACCGCGACCTGGGCGTGCAGCTGCAGGGCGAACTGGCCGGCGGCACGGTCACGTACGCGGCCGGGCTGTTCAACGGCGCCGCGGATGGTCGCGATGCGCCCACCACCGATCCCGACGGCGAGCTGGAGTTCGCCGGCCGCGTGTTCTTCGAACCGTGGAAGAACGACGCCAGCGCCCTCTCCGGCCTGGGCTTCGGCGTGGCCGCCAGCACCGGCGACAAGCAGGGCGCGGGCAACCATTTCCTGCCGCGCTATCGCACGCCCGGGCAAAACGTCTTCTTCAACTACCGCGCCGCGGTGCTGGCGGACGGGCGACACACGCGTGTCTCGCCGCAGGCCTGGTACTACCGCAACGCGTTGGGCCTGCAGGCCGAAGCGATCCGTTCGGAGCAGGAAGTGGCGCTGGCGGGCAATCCGGCATCGCGCACCGAACTGTCCCACGACGCCTGGCAGCTCACGGCAAGCTGGGTGCTCACCGGCGAGGACGCCAGCTACCGGGGCGTGGCCAAGCCCAACCGCCCGTTCGCGACGGGCTCCGAGGGCTGGGGCGCGTTCGAGCTGGTGGCGCGCTACGGCGAACTGGATGTGGACGACGAAGCGTTCGGCCTCTACGCCGACCCCACGCTGTCGGCATCGCGCGCGCGGGCTTGGGGCCTGGGCCTGAACTGGTACCTGGACAGCAACCTGAAACTTGTTCTCAACCACACCCGTGCGAGTTTCGACGGCGGTGCCGCCGGTGGCCGCGACCGCGAAGACGAAAGCACCGTCTTCTCGCGCCTGCAGCTCGCGTTCTGACCCCCCGATACCCGGAGAATTGCCATGAACCGACCCACCCAGGCCCTGCTGGCCGCCGTGCTGGCCGCCGCCGCGGGCCTGGCGTCCGCCAAGGACGTCACCCTGCTCAATGTCTCCTACGACCCCACGCGCGAGTTCTATTCCGAGCTCAACGCTGAATTCGCGGCGGCGTGGAAAGCCAAGACCGGCGACACGCTGCAGGTGCAGGCCTCGCACGGCGGCTCGGGCAAGCAGGCGCGCTCGGTCATCGACGGCCTGGAGGCCGACGTGGTGACGCTGGCGCTGGCCTATGACATCGACGCCATCGCCGACAAGGCCAAGCTGCTGCCCGCCAACTGGCAGGCGCGCCTGCCGCACAACAGCTCGCCGTACACGTCCACCATCGTGTTCCTGGTGCGCGAAGGCAATCCCAAGGGCATCCGCGACTGGGGCGACCTGGCCCGCCCCGGCATCTCGGTGATCACGCCCAACCCCAAGACGTCGGGCGGCGCGCGCTGGAACTACCTGGCCGCGTGGGCCTGGGCCAGCGGCGAGTACCGCGAAAGCGGCAAGGTGCTCGACTATCTTTCAAAGCTGTTTGCGAACGTGCCGGTACTCGATACCGGCGCGCGCGGCTCCACCACCACCTTCGTCAACCGCGGCATCGGCGACGTGCTGCTGGCCTGGGAAAACGAAGCGCACCTCTCGCTCAAGGAGGCCGGTGGCCAGGGCTTCGAGATCGTGGTGCCCAGCGTGAGCATCCTGGCCGAGCCGCCGGTGGCGATCGTGGACAAGGTGGTGGACCGCCGCGGCACGCGCGACGTGGCGCAGGCCTACCTGGACTTCCTGTTCACCGAGCGCGGGCAGCAGCTGGCGGCCAAGCACTTCTACCGCCCGGCGCTGCCGGGCAAGGTGGACGCGGCGGCGCTGGCGCAGTTCCCGAAGGTGCCGCTGGTGACCATCGAAACCGCGTTCGGCGGCTGGAGGAACGCGCAAAAGGTGCACTTCGACGACGGCGGCACCTTCGACCAGATCTACCGCAAGGGGCGCTGAGGAATGGCATGGGCCATCGCCGCGCGGCTGCGCCAGGCCGGGCCCCTGCCGGGCTTCGGGCTCACGATGGGCCTGAGCCTGGCCTGGCTGGGCCTGATCGTGCTGCTGCCGCTGCTGGCCCTGGTCTGGAACGCCGCCGGGCTGGGCCTGCAGGGCTGGTGGCAGGTGCTCACCGACGAGCGCGTGCTGCTGGCGCTGCGGCTGAGCTTCGGCACGGCGCTGGCCGCGGCGCTGTTCAACGTCGTGGCCGGCGCGCTGATCGCGTGGGTGCTGGTGCGCTATCGGTTCCCGGGCCGCGGCATCGCCGATGCATTGGTGGACCTGCCGTTCGCGCTGCCCACGGCGGTGGCGGGCATCGCGCTGACGGCGCTTTACGCCGGCAACGGCTGGCTGGGGCAGTGGCTGGAGCCCATGGGCCTGAAGGTGGCGTACGCGCCGCTGGGCATCGTGGCGGCGCTGGTGTTCATCGGGCTGCCGTTCACGGTGCGCACGGTGCAGCCGGTGCTGGAGTCGCTGCACCGCGAACATGAGGAGGCGTCGGCGTCGCTCGGCGCCGGCCGCGTGACCACGCTGTGGCGGGTGGTGCTGCCGCAGCTGCTGCCGGCCATGGTGACGGGCTTTTCGCTGGCCTTCGCGCGCGGCGTGGGCGAGTACGGTTCGGTGATCTTCATCGCCGGCAACCTGCCCTACGTTTCCGAGATCGCGCCGCTGCTGATCGTCATTCGCCTGGAGGAATTCAACTACGCCGGCGCCACCGCGGTCGCGACGCTGATGCTGGGCCTGTCCTTCGTGCTGCTGCTGGCCATCAACCTGCTTGAACGGAGACTTGCCCGTGGCCAACGCGCCTGAGTCGTTCCGCGACCCGGCCGCCGAACCGGCCTGGGCGCGCCGCCTGCTGATCGGCGCAGCGATGGCGCTGCTGGCGCTGCTGGTGGTGCTGCCGCTGGCGGTGGTGATCGTCGAGGCTTTCCGCCAGGGCTGGCTTGCGTATTCGGCGGCCATCACCCAACCCGACACGCTGTCGGCCGTGCGCCTTACCCTGCTGGTGGCGGCCATCAGCGTGCCGGCCAATGCGGTGTTCGGCGTGGCGGCGGCCTGGGCCATCACCAAGTTCACCTTCCCGGGCAAACGGCTGCTGCTGACGCTGATCGACATGCCGTTCTCGGTGTCGCCGGTGGTGGCGGGGCTGGTTTTCGTGCTGCTGTTTGGCGCGCACGGCTGGTTCGGCGGTTGGCTGCAGGCCAACAACATCAAGGTGATCTTCGCGGTGCCGGGCATCGTGCTGGCGACGATCTTCATCACGTTCCCGTTCGTTGCGCGCGAGCTGATCCCACTGATGCAGCAGCAGGGCCCCGACCAGGAGGAAGCCGCGGCCTCCCTGGGCGCCGGCGGCTGGACGCTTTTCTGGCGGGTCACCCTGCCCAACATCCGATGGGCCCTGCTGTACGGCGTGCTGCTGTGCAACGCGCGCGCCATGGGCGAGTTTGGCGCGGTGTCGGTGGTGTCGGGGCACATCCGCGGGCTCACCAACACGCTGCCGCTGCAGGTGGAGATCCTCTACAACGAATTCAACTTCGCCGCCGCCTTCGCCGTGGCCTCGCTGCTGGCGCTGCTGGCGCTGGTGACGCTGGGCCTGAAACTCTGGCTGGAATGGCGCCACGGCGACGCGCTGGCGCGCCGCGCACAGGGACACTGAAGGAAACCGCATGGACATCCGCATCGAAGGCGTGGGCAAGAGGTTTGGCGAAACCGCCGCCCTGCATCCCGTGGACCTGGCCATTCCGTCGGGCCAGCTGCTGGCGCTGCTGGGGCCCTCGGGCTCGGGCAAGACCACCCTGCTGCGGCTGATTGCCGGACTGATGCCGGTGGACGCGGGCCGCATCCTGTTCGGTACCACCGACGCCACGCGGCTGTCGCTGCGCGAGCGCCGGGTGGGCTTCGTCTTCCAGCACTACGCGCTGTTCCCGCACCTGAGCGTGTTCGAGAACATCGCGTTCGGCCTGCGCTGCAAGCCCAGGGCGCAGCGCCCCGACAAGGCCGCCATCACCCGCAAGGTAGAGGAGTTGCTGGGGCTGGTGCAGATGTCGGGCCTGCGCGACCGCCTGCCCGACCAGCTGTCGGGCGGGCAGAAGCAGCGCGTCGCGCTGGCGCGCGCCATGGCCATCGACCCCACGGTGCTGCTGCTCGACGAGCCGTTCGGCGCGCTGGATGCGAAGGTGCGGGTGGAGCTGCGCCGCTGGCTTCGCCGCATCCACGAGGAGACGGGATTCACCACCGTCTTCGTCACCCACGACCAGGAAGAGGCCCTGGAGCTGGCCGACCGGGTGGTGGTGATGGACGCCGGGCGCATCGTCCAGGACGACGCCCCCGGGCAGGTGTACGCCGAGCCCGCCACCGCCTTCGTCTATGACTTCCTGGGCCGCAGCAACCAGCTGCAGGGCGAGGTGCGCGGCGGCGACTTCCTTGCATCCGCGGACGGCTCGGCGCTGGCGGCAACCGGATTTTCCTCAGGCCCGGCCACGCTGTTCGCCAGGCCGCACGACATAGACATCGTGCCCGCCGGCCAGGGCCTCGCCGCCACCGTGACGGATGTGCGAAGGCTGGCCGGCCGTCTCATCCTCGAAGCCAGCGTGGCCGGCCAGCCGCGCCCCGTGGAAGTGGACCTGCCTTCGGCCGACGGCCCCACGCCGCAGCGGGGCCAGGCGGTGGGACTGTCGCTGCGCCACTATCGCGTCTTCCCCACGCCGGCCCCCTGAGACCCGCGCGGACATGCCGCTATAATCGCGCCATGTCCGCCCCCGCACACAGCGCCACCCTCCCCGGCATCGCCGAGATCCAATCCCTCGCCGCCGGCGAGATGGAGGCGGTGAACCGGCTGATCCGCAGCCGCCTGGCCTCGGACGTGGTGCTGATCAACCAGATCTCCGACCACATCATCGCCGCCGGCGGCAAGCGCCTGCGGCCGATGCTGGTGGTGCTGTCGGCGCGCGCGCTGGGCAACACCGGCACGGCGCCGCACCAGCTGGCCGCCATCGTCGAGTTCATCCACACCTCCACTCTGCTGCACGACGACGTGGTGGACGAATCCGACCTGCGCCGCGGCCGCAAGACCGCCAACGCGCTGTGGGGCAATGCGCCCAGCGTGCTGGTGGGTGATTTCCTTTACTCGCGCAGCTTCCAGCTGATGGTGGAGCTGGACTCGATGCCGGTGATGCGGGTGCTGGCCGACACCACCAACCAGATCGCCGAAGGCGAGGTACTGCAGCTGCTCCACGTGCACAACCCCGACACCGACGAAGCCACCTACCTGCGCGTGATCGAGCGCAAGACCGCCGTGCTGTTCGCCGCCGCCACGCGCCTGGGTGCGCTGCAGGCCGGCGCCAGCGAAGCGGTGCAGCAGCGCCTGCACGACTACGGCATGAACCTGGGCCTGGCCTTCCAGATCGCCGACGACGTGCTGGACTACACCGCCGACGCCGCCACGCTGGGCAAGAACCTGGGCGACGACCTGGCCGAAGGCAAGGCCACCCTGCCCCTGATCCACGCCATGGCCCACAGCAGCGACCCGGTGCGCCAGCGCCTGCGCGAGATCGTCGAGGCCGGCGACGCCACCGCCATGCCCGAAGTGCTGGCCGCCATCGGCCACACCGGCGGCATCGGCTACAGCCAGCAGCGCGCCGCGCACTACGCCGCCCTGGCCGAATCCGCGCTGGACGGCCTGCCCGACAGCCCCTGGCTGCAGGCGCTGCGCGGCCTCGCCCACTACTCCACCGCCCGCAGCCACTGAAGGGAAAACATACCAGGTACATTTTCACGCGGCGTCCGGGCTTGGCCAGGCGCTCCACGAAAATGTACCTGGTATGTTTTCCGTCAGCGGGTCAGCCGCGGCGGCGCGAAGCCTGCAGCGCGACGAGTCGGGAAATCACCAGCGCGATGTAAAGCACGCCCAGCATCTGCTGGATCATCACCAGCGAGCGCGCGTGGTCGCTGACCGGGGTGATTTCACCGAAGCCCACGCTGCTCAGGCACGTGAAGCTGAAATACAGCAGCTCCCACCAGCCGGTGGCCCCGTCGGGATTGTTCGAGGGGTTGATGAAGAACGAACCCGGCGCGAACGTTTCCACCAGCGCGTACAGGTAGGCGAACACGAACGCCATCAGCACGTACAGCCCGGCGGCGGCGAACAGTTCGTCCAGCGTCATCACCTCGTCGCGGAGCATGTAACGCAGCAGGCACACCACCACGAAGGCATGGAACATCGCCTGGGTGGCGAAGTTGGCGGGCAGCATCCACGCGGTCGGGAAAAACGCCGCCCCCATGTGCAGGATGATCGCCGGCCACACCAGCACGTAGCCGATGCGCGCTTCCGGCCCGGTGGCGCGCGCCGCGCGCAGCGCCAGCAGCAGGACCACCAGATCGAACAGGGCGATGGCGGCGCGGCCGCCTGCGAAAGGCTCCAGGAACGGATACACCACCACCAGCACGATCAGCGAGAACAGCAGCCACGCGTTGGGCAGCCGGGCTAGCCGATGCAGGAAAACGGTCGCCATGTCAGCGCAGCAAGACCAGCGTGGCCAGGCCCAGGAACGAGAAGAAGCCCATCACGTCGGTGACCGTGGTGAGGATGACGCCGCCGGCCAGCGCCGGGTCCATGCGCATGCGCTTGAGCGTCAGCGGCACCAGCACGCCCGCCACCGCCGCCGACAGCAGGTTGATCACCAGCGCCGCGAAGATCACCAGCGCCAGCTGCCAGTCGCCGAACCACAGCCACGTGGCCAGGCCGACCGTGCCGCCGATCAGCAGGCCGTTCATCAGCGCCACGCGGGCTTCCTTCCACAGCAGCGCGTTGGCGTTCGACGCGCCCACCTGGCCCAGCGCCAGGCCGCGCACCATCAGCGCCAGCACCTGGGTGCCGGCGTTGCCGCCCATGCCGGCCACGATGGGCATCAGCACCGCCAGCGCCACCAGCCGGTCGATGGTGCCCTGGAACTGGCCGACCACGCTGGAGGCCAGGAAGGCCGTGCCCAGGTTGATGGCCAGCCACACCACGCGGCGCCGGAACGCGCGCACCACGGGGCTGAACAGGTCCTCGTCCTCGTCCACGCCGGCGGCGCTGAGCGCCTGGTGCTCGGCCTGGGCGCGGATGATGTCCACCACGTCGTCGATGGTGATGCGGCCGAGCAGGATGTTGTTTTCGTCCACCACGGGCGCCGAGATCCAGTCGTGGTCGGAGAACTGGGTCGCCACTTCGGTGTCGGGCGTGTCCACCGGGATGGCGGGCTGCTCGTCGTCGATCAGCTCGTTGATGGGCGTGGACGCGTCGTGGATCAGCAGCGAGGCGATGGCCACGCGGCCCAGGTACTGGTGCCGGCGGCTGACCACGAACAGGTGGTCGGTGTGCTCGGGGATCTCGCCGCGCAGGCGCAGGTAGCGCAGCACCACGTCCACGGTGACGTCGGTGCGCACCGTGATGACGTCGGGGTTCATCAGGCGGCCGGCGGTGTCCTCGCCGTAGCTCAGGACCTGTTCGAGGCGCTCGCGGTTCTCGCGGTCCATCGACTTCAGGACTTCCTCGATCACCGTGTCGGGGAGGTCCTCGGCCAGTTCGGCCAGGTCGTCGATGTCCAGGTCTTCGACCGCGGCGATGATCTCGTCCGGGTCCATCTCGGCCAGCAGGCTTTCGCGCACGTCGTCGCCGACGTGCACCAGCACCTCGCCGTCGTCCTCCGGATCCACCAGGCCCCAGACGATGTTGCGCTTGGCCGCGGGCAGGGATTCGAGCAGGTTGCCGATCTCGGCCGGCGACAGCGTGTTCACCAGGCGGCGCACCGGGCCCAGGCGGCCGGCGTCGAGCGCGTCCGACAGCATGCGCAGCTGGCGCGCGGTCTTGTCGTGGCGGACGGCTTCGGCCATCAGGTCGCTCCCGGGAATGCCGCCGTATTATGCGGGGCCTTGCGACGGCCGCATACCGCCGCGTTGCCGCGATGGCCTCAGGCCTTGCCCTGTTCGACCAGCGTGAGCGCGACCTTGTCGCGCAGGTAGGCGGGCTCGAGCTGGTCGGGAGCGATCGCTTCGCCGCGCGCGAAGGCTTCCGCGGCGAGCCAGGCGAGATCGGCCGCGTGCGGCAGCGCCGCGGCGTCGAAGTCCGCCAGCGTGTCGCCCAGGCGCTGCACCAGCGCGCCCGATTCGGCGGAAAAGCCCGTGCCCACGCCGACCACCGGCAGCACGGGCCGCGGCGCCGCCGCGGGCGCGACAATGATCTCGGGACCCTCGGCCAGCAAGCGGCCGTCGGCATGGCGGCTGAATTGGCCCAGGTAAACCTCGCCCATGCGCGCGTCAATGGCGGCCAGGAGGCGATCCCCCTGCCCCTGCCGGGCCAGCACGGCCAGCGTGGACACCGGCAGCACCGGGCGGTCGAGCGCCAGCGCCAGGCCCTGCACCAGGGCGATGGCCAGGCGCACGCCCGTGAACGCGCCGGGGCCGCGGCCCACGGCGATGGCGTCGAGCTGCGATTTGCGCAGGCCCGCCTGCACCATCAGTTCGTCGGCCCAGGGCAGCACCAGCTGGGTGTGGCGGCGCGGGGCCAGCTCGTGGCGCGAGATCACTTCGCCGTCCACGTACACCGCCACCGAACAGGCCTCGGTGCTGGTCTCGATGGCCAGCAGCGTTGCGCGGGGCGCCTGCGGTGCCGTCATGGCGCGTCCTCTTCGGTGGGCGGGTCGGGCGGTGATTGTGTCGCAAAAAAGTCCTGCACGTCCTCGATCATCCGCGTGCGCGGGAACGGCGGCAGGCTGTCCAGGAACAGGCGGCCGTAGGATTTCCCCAGCAGGCGCGGGTCGCACAGCACCAGCACGCCGCGATCGAGGTGGCTGCGGATCAGGCGGCCCACGCCCTGCTTGAGCGCGATCACGGCCTGCGGCAGCTGCTCGTCGCGGAAGGGGTTGCCGCCGTCGCGGCGCACGGCGTCCAGCTTGGCTTCCAGCACCGGGTCGTCGGGCGCGGCGAATGGCAGGCGGTCGATCACCACCACGCTGAGCGCTTCGCCGGCCACGTCCACGCCTTCCCAGAAACTGGCCGCGCCCAGCAGCACGCCGTTGCCCGAGGCGCGGAACTGTTCCAGCAGCGTGTTGCGCGGCGCGGTGCCCTGCACGAACAGCGGCCAGGGGCTGTCGCGCAGCTGCTCGGCCGCCTCGCGCAGGGCGCGGTGCGAGGTGAACAGCAGGAAGGCGCGGCCCTTCGACGCTTCCAGCACGGGCCACACGGCGTCGAGCATCGCGCCCAGGTAGTCGCGGCTGTTGGGCTCGGGCAGGCCGCGCGGCAGGTAGCACAGCGCCTGGTTCGGCCAGTCGAAGGGGCTGGGCTGCAGCAGTTCTCGCGGTTCGTCCAGGCCAAGCCGTTTGGAAACGTGCTTGAAGTCGCCGGCCACCGCGAGCGTGGCCGAGGTGAAGATCCACGCGGCGCGGCTTTGCTCGCGGTAGCGGCGCAGCGGGCCCGAGACGTCCAGCGGCGTGCGCTGCAGTACGAAGCCGCGCTGCGTCAGCTCATACCACCGCACGGACGTGGCGGCAGGAACGGGGTCGGATGAACTTCCCGAGGGAGCGGCATCGTCGTATTCACCCGACGTGTCGTGGGGAAGCTCATCCGACCCCGTTCCTGCGGCTGTTGCGCGCCAGGTGCGGAGGCGGTGGACGAGGTCGGCGGCGCGGTTGGCGCAGGTGCCGAAGCCTGGCGAGGCGTCGGCCAGGGGCCCGAGGCCGCGGGCCAGTTCGACCAGGGCATGCTCGAGCTGGTCCAGCGCGGCCACCGCCGGGGCGTACGCCAGCATCCGCGACTGTGCGGCGCGCGGCGGCAGCGGCTCCATCGCCAGGCGCAGCTCGCGCATCGCGTGTTCGAGGTTGCGCGCCGGCGCCATCACGTTGGCCAGCGACGCGGTGACGTGCTTGCACTCGGCCAGGCTGTCGCGCGCCACGTCCAGCAGCTGGCGCGAGCCCAGGCCTTCGCCGAAGAACTGCGCGGCCAGCTCGGGCAGCTGGTGCGCCTCGTCCAGCACGAAGGCCGCCGCGCCGGGCAGGATTTCGCCGAAGCCCTCCTGCTTGATCGCCAGGTCGGCCAGCAGCAGGTGGTGGTTCACCACCACCAGGTCGGCCGCCTGCGCCTGCTGGCGCGCCTTGGCCACGAAGCACTCGCTCCAGAACGGGCAGTCGCCGCCCAGGCAGTTTTCCGCCGTGGACGTGACCATTGGCCACAGCGGCGAATCCTCGGGCAGGTCGGCCAGTTCGGCCAGGTCACCGCGCATCGTCCGGCCCGACCACGCCACGACGCGCTGGAACTGGGAAGCGACGTCGCGCGATCCGAATTTTTCGCCCTTGGCCTGCTCCAGCCGGTACTGGCACAGGTAGTTCGCGCGGCCCTTGAGCAGCGCCGTGCGCAGGCCGGCGCCCAGCGCCTCGCGCACGCGCGGCAGGTCACGGTGGTAGAGCTGGTCCTGCAGCGCGCGCGTGCCGGTGGAAATGATGACGCGCTGGCCAGACAGCAGCGCCGGCACCAGATAGGCGTAGGTCTTGCCGGTGCCGGTGCCCGCTTCGGCCACCAGGGTGGACCGGCTGTCCATGGCCTCGGCGATCGCCTGGGCCAGCTGCGCCTGCGCCGCGCGCGGCGCGTAGCCTTCCAGGCCAACGTCCAGCGGGCCGCCCTCGGCGAGCGCCGCGCGGGTGCGTTGCGCCAGGTCGTCCACTTACATGCGGACCGGCGGCGCCACCGTGCAGGAGTCCACCTGGCCGCGCGCCACCGCGGCGCCCGCGGCGTCGCCGCGGCCCTGGCGGGCGAAGGCGATCGTGGTCCAGTTGCGGCGGCACAGCCCGCCCAGCTTGGGACCTTTCTGGAACGAGTCGCTGGCCAGCTGCTCGGCGGCCGCCCAGGCGCGGCCGAGCAGGGCCAGTTCGGCCTTCCACTGCAGCAGGTCCGGATCACCCGGGCTCAGCACCAGCGCGCGGTCGAGCGTGGCGTTGGCCTGCTTGAGTTCGCGCTTGGCTTCCTGCGCTTCGGCCTGCACCCGCAGGTCTTCCACTTGCGGATCACGCAGCGGCTGCACTTCCAGCTCGTTGCCGTTCACGCCGGCCGCGCGCACCGCCGCCACCTGCGAAACCACGTCGGGCTTGGCGGACGAACGCCCCTTGGCCGCCGGCGGCGCACCGCTGCTGCAGGCCACCAGGGCCAGGGCCATCGCGCCCGGAATCAGGAACCTCATTGTGCTTCGTCCTCGTCTTCACGCGGTTGCCCGCCATCGTCGCCGCCAAAGCGGAACCAGTCCAGCCAGCTGCGCTCCTGGCAGCTGACGTGTTCGGGCGGCAGGTAGCCGGCCACGAAGGCGTAGCGGCGCGCGCCCTCGCAGTTTTCCTCGGTGGTGGCGAACGTGGCGGCGTCCACCCAGCCGTATTCCAGGCCCGCGCTGCCGACGTTGAGCGGCGCACTGGGCAGCTTGGTGAACAGCGCCGACCACACGCGCATCGCGCCGGTGGAGCCGTACAGGCCGGTGGGTTCGTTCTGGTCGTTGCCCACCCACACCACGGCCAGGTGGTCGCCCGTGTAGCCGGCGAACCAGCTGTCGCGGCTGTCGTTGCTGGTGCCGGTCTTGCCGGCCACGCGCAGCGGGCCCAGGCCCGCCGACAGCAGCGAGCGGCCGGTACCGCGCGACACCGCGTCCTGCAGCGCCAGCGTGACCAGGCGCGCGGCGATGGCATCGCCTTCTTTGGCCGGCTCGGCGCTGAAATCGTAGCGGCTGACGGCCTTGCCCTTGGTGTCGAGCACGCCGCGCACCGCGCGCAGCGGCTGGATCTCGCCGCCCGAGGCGAGGAACTGATAAACCTGCGCCATCGCGAACGGACTCAGGTCCACCGAGCCCAGAATCAGCGACGGATTCGACGGCGCACGCAGCCCCGCCAGCACCTTGAGCAGTTCGGCCAGCCGCTCCGGCCCCACGTCCATGCCCACGCGCACCGTGGCCTGGTTGTAGGACTGCGCCAGCGCATCGCCCAGGCTCACGCGGCCGTGGCTGCGGCCGTCGGAGTTCTCGGGGCGCCACGACTTGCCGTTGGGCAGGGTGATGTTGAGCGGCGCGTCGTCCACCGGCGTGGCCAGCGACCAGCGGCCGGGCTGCGCCAGCGCCAGCAGGTACACCATCGGCTTGAGCAGCGAACCCACGGGCCGCTGGGCCTCGAGCGCGCGGTTGAAGCCGGGCTGGTCGGTGGCGCGGTTGCCCACCATCGCCAGGATCTCGCCGGTGTGCGCATCGGTGACCACCATGCCCGCCTGCAGCTCCGGGCCGTCCTTGCGCTGCACCTGGGCCAGCGTGCCGCTGACCGCCTTTTCCGCAAGCAGCTGGGCCGACGGCGACAGCGTGGTGAGCACGCTCAGTCCCGCGCCGCGCAGCGCGTCGGCCGGGTAGTCGCGCGCCAGCTGGCGACGCACCAAATCCATGAAGGCGGGGTTGCGGTTGCTGGCCACGCCCGGCTTGGCGCTCACGCCCAGCGGCGCGGCCTTGGCGCGCCTGGCTTCGGCGGCGTCGATCAGGTCCGACGCCTGCCACACCGACAGCACCAGGTCGCGGCGCGCCTTGGCCGCTTCGGGCTTGCGGCGCGGTTCGTACAGCGAAGGGCCGTTGATCATGCCCACCAGCAGCGCCATGTCTTCGGTGCGCAGGCTGCCCAGCTCGCGGCCGAACCAGAACTCCGAGGCCGCGGCCACGCCGTGCACCGACTGGTTGCCCTGCTGGCCGAGGTAAACCTGGTTGAGGTAGGCCTCAAGGATGCGGCGCTTGTCGTAGCGCGCCTCGATGATCAGCGAGTACGCGGCTTCCTTGGCCTTGCGCGTGAAGCGCTTCTCGCGCGTCAGGAACAGGCTGCGCACCAGCTGCTGGGTCAGCGTGCTGGCGCCCTGCTCCAGCTCGCCCTCGCGCACGTTCACCCACATCGCGCGCAGCACGCCCCAGGGGTCGATGCCGTGGTGGTGCTTGAAGTTGCGGTCCTCGACCGCCTGCAGTCCCATCACCAGCAGCGGCGGCACTTCGGTGAGCTGGACCAGGCGGCGCTCTTCCTGGACATTGCCGCCGTACAGCGTGGCGATGCGCGCGGGATCAATGCGCGCCGACGCGAGCTTGCCGCCGCGGCGGTCGGCCAACGTGGCCACCTTGCCGCCGGCCAGCGCCACGTCGAGCTGGGTCGCCGGCACCGGGCCGTCGAGGTCGGTGAAGGCGCGGGTGCCGATACGGAAGCGGCCGCCTTCACGCAGGTAGGTGCCAGGCACGTCGCCACCGCCGTCCTTGCGGTAGCCGGCCGCGGCCAGCTCCAGCTCCAGCGTGGCGGCGTCCAGCCTCAGGCCCGGCTTGAGCAGCAGCGGGCGGGCGTAAACGCGCGTGGGCACCTGCCAGGCCAACTGGTCGAACTCCGAGCGCACCTGCTTGTCGAGCACCCAGACCATCGGCACGCCGATGACCAGCAGCAGGGCGAAGCCGGCCAGGGCGCCACGCAGCAGCCAGCGCCGCCAGCGTGGGCGAGCGGAATCGGAGCCTGGTTTTCTGGGGGGAGCGCTACGATGCACGGACATGGATAATCCGAAGGTGCGGCGAGTCTATCAGGCAGCCGCGCCCGCACCCCCACCCGAGACTGAACGACAAGCATGGACGCCCTTCCCCTTCCGGTCCTGAGCCTGTGGACCGCCGACGCCAGCGCGTCAGGCGGACCGGCCGAAGGCTTGCCGGAATCCATGGTGCGGGTGCCGGGCCTCGCGCCCAGCCCGGCGCAGGCGCTGGCGCGTGCGGCCGATCTCCATCCGGGCCGCGACGTGCTGCTGATGCGCGCCGACGCGGAACTGCCGACGGGTTTCTGGCGCACGCTGGCCTCGGCCTGGCGGCACGCGGCCTGGGACGTGCTGTCGCCGCTGGACGGCGGCGTGCGCCTGTTCCCCGACGATGCCGGCACCGCGCACAGGAATGCGCTGGCCTGGGGCCTGGCCGAACACGCCAGCTTCGCGCACGCGGGCTGGTCGGACGTGTGTTCGCTCTGGCGCGCTTCGGCCGTTGCCCGGCGCGACGATGCCGACGGCCTGCGCCGCGGCCTGCTGCCCTGCCTGTACGTGGGCCCGGCGCTGGCGCCGCGCCATGATGAGCCGCCGCCGCCGCTGTCCCACCTGCAGGCAGGCATCCACGCAGCCACCGCCGTGCCGCCGCAGCCCG
>FSSH01001267.1_pt2 | contig 21675 bp, 20 predicted proteins | sample 1166101 | NCBI WGS metagenome assembly FSSH01 (sample SAMEA32972668, study PRJEB13176) | freshwater metagenome | biome: Drinking water system; feature: Biomass in drinking water that filtered by 0.45 um membrane; material: drinking water | place: USA | collected 2012-12-20 | depth 0 m | reverse complement strand
CCGACCCGTTCAATTTTCGGCGGCGTGCGGGTGAATTACGATGTGCCGCTCTGATCATCCGAACGAGCAATCGACATGAGAGGACCTATTCAAAAGACCTGTGCGCAGTGCCGTCAGGCATTCGAATGCGGCCAATATGGCTGCTGGTGCGGGGCGGTTGGTATTACGGAACAGCAGATGGAATGGATTGAGGGACGCTTTGCAGATTGTCTTTGCCCTGTCTGCTTGGGGAAAGTAGCCGCAGGTGAGGGTGGGGCCGGAAGTCAGGCGCTCCGCTGATAGGGCGATATAAGGAGTGTGTTGGTAATGTCTGGGAACGGGCGATTTTCAGATGCGGAGCGGGAGGCGGTCTATCGGGCCATCTTCGAGCGCCGCGATGTCCGCCGGAATTTTCTGAAGAAGCCGATTCCGCGCCAGGTCTTGACGCGCGTGCTGACCGCAGCCCACCATGCCGGGTCGGTGGGATTTATGCAGCCCTGGGATTTTGTAGTGGTCCGCAATCATGCGACCAAGGGCGCTGTGAAGGAGTTGTTTCGACAGGCTAACGCTGAGGCTGCGGCGCGTTATCGAGGATCGCGCGCCGCGCTCTATCGGAGCCTCAAACTGGAAGGGATTGAGGAAGCTCCGATCAGTATCGCGGTGACGTGCAGCCGTCAGCGGGGTGGTCCTCATGTGTTGGGGCGGTCTACCGTGCGTGATACGGATTTATATAGTACGTGCTGTGCTATTCAGAATCTTTGGCTTGCCGCCCGCGCAGAGGGTATCGGAGTGGGGTGGGTCAGCATTCTCGATCATGGGGCATTGAAACGAGTGCTTGGTGTCCCGAAGCCTGTCAAAGTGCTGGCCTATCTGTGTCTCGGATATGTATCGGACTTTGCAACCCAGCCGGATTTGGAACGTGCCGGGTGGCGCGAGCGGATTCCTGTGGATAATCTCATTCACTACGAGTCCTGGGGCAATAGACGGAATCGGCATGAGGGGAGACCGTGATGCGCATTACCAAGGTCTATACTCGAACGGGCGATGCGGGGAAGACCCGACTGGCCGGAGGGCAGCCGGTGTGGAAAGATAGTCTCCGCGTCGAATCCTATGGAACGATTGACGAATTGAATGCGGCAGTCGGTGTGGTGCGGGTCATGAATGCCGACCTTGTGGATGAGAATTCTGCGGCCGAACAGCTTGAAGGCGAGCTGCGTTGGGTGCAGAACAAATTGTTCGATGTCGGAAGCATCCTGGCTACGGCACCTGGGCAGACATTTAAGAATATGCCGCAGGTGTCGGGGCAGGATGTGACGCGTTTGGAAAAGCTGATCGATCGTTGTCAGAAAGATCTGGAACCGCTGAAGGAATTTATCTTGCCGGGCGGCGGAAAAGTGTCCGGGTTTCTGCATCAAGCCAGGACGGTCTGTCGACGAGCCGAACGGCTTTGTGTCGCGCTTTCGAAAGTCGAGCCGGTTGATCCCATCATCATCAAATTTGTGAATCGCCTCAGCGACACATTGTTCGTTCTGGCGCGATGGGTCGCAAAAACACAGGGCGAACCGGAATTCTTGTGGGAGCGGAATGCCGTCAAGAAAACTGAATAGACACAAGCCGGTACGGAAGGCACGGGGTCGCATTGTTCTTGTGCTCGGCGGGGCGGCTTCGGGGAAAAGCGAGTACGCTCTTGGGATCGCCGGCCCGCGAGGCCCGCGCGCGTTTGTAGCCACAGGGCAGGGGCTGGATGAAGAAATGGCGGCGCGGATCGCCCGACACCAAGCCACGCGCCCAGGAGATTGGGAGACGGTGGAGGAACCGCTCGAAGTGGAGGCATGGTTTGCCACGCACGGAGTTCAGTATCGGACGATTCTCTTCGATTGCGTCACACTGTGGCTGAGTAATCTTATCGGGGCTGGCACCAATGAGGCGGCCATTCACGTGCGCGTCGAGGCGCTTCTGAAGTCGATGCAGGCGGCTTCTGCGAGAGTGGTGATCGTCAGTAACGAGTTGGGAATGGGGTTGGTGCCGGCGGAACCATCCACCAGGGGATTTCGTGATCTGGCCGGACGAGTGAACCAGCAGATCGCCGAATCAGCGGCTGAAGTTTGTCTCGTCGTCAGTGGCATCCCGATCCGATTGAAGTAAACCGGAGAGACACGATGTCCTTACAAGAAGTGCTTGGCCGAATACAACCGCTCGATACGACGTTGCGTAAACAAGCCCAGGTCCGGTTGGATCGGCTGACTAAACCGCTCGGCAGTCTGGGACGGTTGGAGGAATTGGCCGCACAGTATGTGGCGATCACCGGCGAGATAAAGCCGACTATTCCACGAGGGGTAGTGTTCACATTCGCCGCGGATCATGGGGTCGCTCTGGAAGGTGTAAGCGCCTATCCGCGCGAGGTCACGCCCCAAATGGTATTGAACTTTTTGAGGGGTGGGGCGGGCGTGAATGTGTTGGCGCGGCACACCGGGGTAGACGTGCGGGTCGTCGACATCGGCGTCGACTACGAGTTTGGAACGGTGCCTGGACTGTTCAACCGAAAAATCATGAAGGGCACACGTAATCTGTCGATCGAGCCGGCTATGACACGCAGTCAAGCAGAGCAGGCGCTGCTGGTTGGTATCGAGTTGGCGACGGACGCTGTGCGGGAGGGCGTCGGCCTGATTGGAACGGGTGAGATGGGCATCGGCAACACGACGCCGAGTGCCGCGATCACAGCAGTGATGACGGGGTGGGCGGTCGCTGATGTGACGGGCCGAGGCACCGGGATCGACGAGGCCGGGCATGCGAGAAAAGTGCGTGTGATTCAAACTGCGCTCGATAGGCACCGCCCTGACCTGACGGATCCACTTGACGTATTAGCTAAGGTGGGTGGATTGGAAATCGGCGGACTTGCCGGATTGATCCTGGGCGCAGCCGCGGCTCGGATTCCTGTGGTCCTGGATGGCTTCATCGCCGGGGCCGCGGCATTAATTGCGGTGGGGCTGCAGCCGTTTTGCCGCGACTATCTCATCGCCTCCCATCGTTCGGTCGAAGAGGGCCATCGTGTGTTGTTGGATCATCTCAGCCTGAAACCGTTGTTGGATCTCGATCTCCGTTTGGGGGAGGGCACCGGGGCCTGTTTAGGCATCGATCTCGTCTATGCTGCGATCAAGATATACACAGAGATGGCCACATTCGGCGAGGCTGGAGTCGCGGAGAAAACTTAAACTATGGGTGCGATTGCCCGTCCATTTGTGTTTGCCTGGCATTTTTTGACGGCCATTCCGTTAAGCCGGGGTGCCCATGAGCCGGCTGCGACGGAACTGGCGGCTTCGATGGCGTGGTATCCAATCGTCGGTATCCTGATCGGGGGTGGACTCGTCGGCACCGATTGGGTGCTGGGGAAGATCTTCGCTCCAGAAGTTGTCAATGCGCTACTGATTGTTGAGCTGGTACTGCTGACACGCGGGCTGCACCAGGACGGGCTGGCCGATACATTAGACGGGCTAGCCGGAGGACGAACAACATCCGAACGCCTGGAGATTATGCGCGATCCCCGTATCGGGGCAATCGGCGCAACCGGGCTGTTTCTTTCGTTGCTTCTTCGGTATGCCGCTCTCTTGGCCTTGCCCTCTGCCATCCGATTGCCGGCGCTTCTGTGTATGCCGGCTCTGGGGCGATGGGCCATGGTCACCGTGGCGTGGGCATCCCCCTACGCGCGCACAGAGGGGGGGCTGGCGGCGCCGTTTCTCGCGCATTTAAGGTGGGGACACTTTTCAGTAGCGACGGCTGCTCTGTCAATTGCACTAAGCCTCATGTTTGGCCCGCGTGGCACTCTTATCATTCTCGTGGCAGGAGCGGCGCTGATTGCGGTCGTGTGGCGAACATGCCGGATATGGTTCGGAGGAATCACCGGAGACACACTTGGTGCCACGAACGAAGTGACGGAGATTCTCTTTCTGCTCCTCGTGCCCTCGTTGCTTGTCTTGCCATGACGGGAAGTGAAGTGCTGATTGTTGCCGGCATCGATGCGGTAGTCGGTGATCCCCGTTGGTTGCCGCATCCCGTGCGGGTGATGGGGCGTAGTATCGCCTGGTGCGATGCGCATGTCAGGATGATATGCCGTGGGCCGGGGGGGCTTCGCATGGCGGGGTTCTGTCTGGCCGCAGGATTGCCGGTCTGTGTGTATGCTGCAGGGCTTGCAACGATTGAGGCGGCGGGCAGCCTATCAGGCTGGCTCGGTACGGCGGTCTCCATTTTTCTCGCGTCGACGACGCTTGCTGGCCGTGATTTATGGGACCATGCTCAAGCCGTGCGCGTACACCTCCAGCAGGGTAACCTTCACGGTGCTCGGCTGGCCGTGGCGATGATTGTGGGGCGTGACACCGAAGGGTTATCTGAGTCAGATATCACGCGTGCGACCGTTGAAACAGTAGCCGAGAGTACCTCCGACGGAATTATTGCGCCCCTGTTCTATCTTGCCGTCGGTGGAGCGCCGCTCGCGCTTGCGTATAAGGCAGTCAACACTCTGGATTCGATGATCGGCCATCGGGATGCGCGGTATATCGACTTCGGTTGGGCTTCAGCCAAGCTTGACGATGCCGCGAATTGGGTTCCGGCACGTCTGACCGCGCTGCTCCTCATTCTTGCGGCAGGCCTGCTGACTGGAAAGGTTGATCGGATGCGACAGGGGTGGCGTGTTTTAGTGCGTGATGGCGGCAAACATCCCAGCCCGAACAGTGGAAGGCCTGAGGCGGCAATGGCCGGTGTCCTTGGAGTGCGATTGGGAGGACGGAGCAACTATGACGGAGTCCCTCACGAAAGGCCGTTCATTGGGGAGGGACTGAGGGGTGTGGCGGTAGAGGATGCCTCAATTGCGATGCGGATCATGGCTCTGACCTTTCTTCTTGGAGTGCTGACTGCGGCGGGGTGCCTGTGGTTCGTTTAAGAAGGCCTGTCCATGGAGGCAATGTCTACGCCGCGTCACGCGAACTGTCTTGCGATGTAAGGGACCTGATCGATTTCAGCGCCAGTATCAATCCGCTGGGCCCCTCTCCGCTTGTCTGGAAGGCGGTCTCGAAGGCCCGTCATTTGTTGAGCCACTATCCCGATCCCGAATGTTGGGAACTGCGGCAGGCATTGGCGCGACTGTGGCAGTGCGATGTCGAGCAGCTTGTTGTGGGAAACGGTTCGATGGAATTGATCCACGCGCTGCCGTCTGCGCTGAAGATTCGCCATCTGCTGCTGCTTCAACCTACGTTTGCCGAATATGCCGCGACGATGGCTTGCGCGGGAGGGCGAGTCACGGGAGTCTCTGCCAAACGTAGTGAGCGGTATGCGCTGCCGATTGATCGGCTGCGAAAAATATTGCGCGCGCGGTCTAAGCAATCCGATTCTTATGATGGCATCGTGCTGTGCAATCCGAATAGCCCGACTGGGCAGGTCTGTGATGCCGCTGATCTGATGGAATTGGCTCAGGCAGCGGAAAGACGAGGGGTGTGGCTGATTGTCGATGAATCCTTTGCCGACTATTGTCCCGAGCGATCGCTGCTTCCACGCAATGGGCAATTCGCACGAATAGTCGTCTTGCGGAGTCTGACCAAGTTTTATGCATTGCCGGGTCTGCGGGTCGGATACGCAGTCGCGGATGCTCCGGTGGTGCAACAGCTGCGCCGGCATTTGCCGCCCTGGTCGGTGTCTGCGATGGGGCAAGTGGCTGCACTCGCGGCCTTACAGGACCAGACACATGCCAAGAGGAGTCTGCAATTCATCGCCAGAGAGCGTGTGCGTTTTGCGGCAGCGCTCGCGGTCATGCCGGGTTGTACAGTGCTGCCGACCTATGCGAATTTCATCTTCATGGAACTGCCGCACGGGTGGCATGCGGCCGCAATGGCTGCGCGTCTCAGGCGGGATGGAGTATTGATACGAAACTGTTCAGATATGCCTGGCGCCGGTGCACGATCGATACGAGTAGCCGTGCGATCGCGGCGGGATAACGACCGGTTGTTGCGGACATTGGCGGGCGCATTACGGCAGGGGCCAGCATGATGATGGGGCTGCGATCACCAGTGCAGACTCGGTTTTGGGTCGCACAGAATACGCTGGTCGTTGATTTCGGTGGCCGCCGGCGGGTGCTGTCCTCCGCTCCACAAGGAGGCGGACTCACGACTGCGACGCATGTCTTGAATCATCAGGTGGCATCAGCTCCCGCTGTGCATGGTTCTCGTCCGGCACCCGTATGGGGGAGTCCCTCCAGGCATCTACGCAAGCTGGCGTTGGCGCTGGGACTCGACACCGATACGGTTGGTCTGATGACGGCTGTGCCCATGACGCAACTGGTCACCGCCCGCGCATCATCCGGAAATCTGTGGGTGGAGTGCTTTGCGACGGTTGGCGTGACGAATGCGGTCCGAGCGGGAGAATGGCCCGCCGTGTCGGCTTCTAGTCAGAACGTGCGAAGGCCCGGCACGATTAATCTCATTCTCGTGACCAACGCAAGTTTGTCGAATGCAGCTTTGGTCGGCGCAGTGCAAGTGGCTACTGAAGCTAAGACGGGTGCGCTTCGAGACCATGCGGTACCGAGTTGTACCGCACATCCTGGAGCAACAGGCACAGGGACGGACGCCGTCGTGATGGCATGCCATCGTAAGGGACAGAGCCCCTGGCATCTGTATAGCGGAACCCATACGGTTATCGGCGCTTTGATTGGACGGGTGGTTACGGCCTGTGTGACGCGTGGCTTAGCCAAGGCAAAAGGGTGGCAGGAGAGACATCGATGAAGGCGCGGGCGATCGCCGTGCTTGGAACAGGGTCGGATGTGGGCAAGAGCATGATCGCTGCCGGGTTGTGCCGGCTTATCGTTCGTGCCGGGATGCGCGTCGCGCCCTTCAAAGCCCAAAACATGTCGAATAATTCCTATGTCACGAGGGACGGGAAGGAAATCGGCCGCGCGCAGGCGTTGCAAGCGCAGGCCTGCCGCCTCGATCCTCACACGGACATGAATCCGGTTCTGCTTAAGCCTGAATCGGATCGGCGCGCGCAAATCGTTGTCCAGGGAACGGTGTGGGGAAAGTCGGATGCGCGGGACTATTGGACGAGTACCACTGAGTTGGCTGAACGCGCGAAGGACAGTTACGAACGGCTCGCGGAAAAATTCGAAGTGATAGTCATCGAAGGGGCAGGGAGCGCCGCTGAAATGAATCTGCGGGATCGTGATATCGCCAATTGGGCGGCGGTCGAACAGGCGGATGCACGCGTCGTGCTGGTTGCAGATATCGATCGCGGCGGTGTGTTCGCGCAGATCGTCGGCACGCTGGATCTGCTCAGCGTGGAGGAGCGCGCGCGGGTAATCGGCATCATCGTCAATAAGTTTCGAGGCGACCCAACGCTTTTCGATGACGGCATACGATTTCTCCAGTCACGAACAGGGCTTCCGGTGCTGGGTGTCGTGCCCATGTTGCAGGATCTTTCTGTCGATCAGGAAGACAGCGTGGCAGTGGAACGCGCGCGTCAGCTGCCATTTGATTCCACGCATATCAATATCGCCGTCGTGTTGTTGCGCCGGATGAGCAACTTTACAGATTTTAAACACGTGGCATTGGAGGAGGATGTCCGCCTGCGGTACGCCGAACGTCCTCAGGACCTTGCAGGCGCGGATGTTGTGATTATTCCTGGCAGCAAAAATACGCTGGAGGATCTGTGCGCCCTCCGGCAAGCCGGACTTCAAGAGGTCTTACACAAGCATGTAGAATCCGCTGGAGAATTGATCGGGATCTGCGGCGGGTTTCAAATGCTCGGGCGCAGAGTCTCTGATCCGGAGGCGGTGGAATCAGGAGGTGAGGTCGAAGGGTTTGGGCTGCTCGACGTATCGATGGTCATGATGCCGGTTAAGACAACGAGTCTGATCGAGGCGCAACCGCTTCATATCCTCGAAGGGCCCCTCCCTCTTATCCAAGGCTACTATATCCATATGGGTGTCACATATCGTGGGAACGACGGTCCATGTTTCCAGGTTTCTTGTTCACGGGATGTTTCAGATCCAACCGGTGGGGCTTTGGGGGAGGTGCTTCTTGATGGCGCAGTCAACTGCACCGGTCTTGTGTGGGGCACCTATATTCATGGTGTGTTCGATCAGCCTAATTTTCGGCGAGCCTGGCTCAATCGAATTCGTCGGCGCAAGGGTTGGGAGATCCTGGATCTTGATGTATCAGAGTCTGTATCGAGGAGGCTTGATGGGGAACTCGACCGCTGGGCAGATCATGTCGCAAAACATCTTGTTCTCCAGCCGATTTTCAGATGGGTGGACTCTGGCAATGCCGTGCCCGATGAGCGTATGTAATAAAATCCCCTCCATCAGTTATCGTTCCGGGATATTTCATTTTCGTGTATCTCCGTTACGCCAGGCCGAGCATCTCGTGGCCTTCCCGACCGCTATTGTTGAACCACAGCATGACTACGCCTAAGCCAGTCTCGATAGGGCTTCTGGAATCGCTGAAGCGTAAACATACCGCCGCATTTTAGCGAATCCTTGCAAACCAACCGCAAGTCGCTACACTTTCGTACAAGTGTGTGCCGGTCCCCCCCCCCTGAGTGCCGGGAGGAGAGTATGAGGGTACGGGTGTCTCCGCTTGTAGCAGCGATTGGCCTCTGTGCCCTGCTGGCCGGCCTTCCGGTTAACGCGAAGACCGGCGAAGAGGCCGACACTGCTGAGTTGCTCATCGCTCTTGTCAAGATCGGTCGCGCCATCGTGTCCGAACACCAGACGCTCATCAACGATGCAGCAAAAGGCAATAAAGGATTTACGGACGATGTCGTGGGGCGCAAGATCGTCGAGCAGTTTCTGGCTGAGACTCGGATTGATTTGTCGCATCCATCCGGCCACTCCCAACATGAGAGTTTGCTCGCCATGCTGCAGTCTGAACGCGAAGTGATTCTGGATGCACAGCCCGCCATTAATAAGCAGGGGATTGCATTCAAGGGGTTCATTCCATCCTCGTTTGCGAGGAAGGCAGGACAGAAGTTTTTCGCCAAGACCGGCATCAAAGTGAAGCTGACGAGCCTGGATTCTCGATATCCCGGCAACCAACCCGATGATTTTGAGGCCGAGGTTCTTCGCTTATTTGCCGATCCGCGCCATCCCAGAGGACAACGGTACGCGAAAGTCACCGTCGTTAACGGCAAACCGGCTATGCGTGTGATGAGCCCGGAATATGCCGATGCCGCATGCCTCGTCTGCCACGGAGGCCCAGAGGGAGAGCAGGACATGATGGGCATGAAAAAAGAAGGATGGGTAGAGGGCGGGCCTGCTGGCGCGATCAGTGTGGTGATGCCGATTCGTTGAGCAGTGTGAAGACGGAATGGCCGCTGAAAGTGCGGACCTGATCGTGCAGTTCAAATCCGACGATGTTCTGCAAATTGTGAATACTCGCATTGGGGTGACTGAAACGACTGTGTCCGACGTGGCGGGGTGAGGAGACAATGGAGCAAAGGATAGACAGGGAAGAGTCTAGTGCGGGGTCGCGTCCTGTTCTGCTCAGGCCATCTCCTCCATCTCGATTTTGCCTGTTTATGCTTGGAGCGGAGAGTTTCGCGGTTGAACTCAACCACGTACGCGAAATATTTACGCTTGAATCAATCACTCCCGTACCCGATATGCCGCCGGTGTTGGTTGGGGTCGCTAATGTCCACGGAGTGATAGTTCCACTCGCCGACTTACGCCCGGTACTGGGGATGCCAAGTTCCTCGGCACTGCGGTATGCGGTCATTATGCGGTGTGGAGCGCAACAGATCGGTATTGTGATCGATGAGGTTCCGGAGATTGGAACAATCGAGGCCAACGATACGCTGGAGAAATTGCCTGACGAGATGGCTCGGCATCGTCCCTTTCTTTCCGGGTTGTTGAGACTGGGTAGCCGAGTGAGCGGCCTGGTAGAGGTCTCCAGACTAATGGTTATGGTCGACGGTACGTTCGATCAGGAGGCGGCGTGACATGATGAGTCTGAAGGACGATTATTTTATGGTTGGCGGGGAGGATGGTCATGGTAACGCGTAGCAAGCCGGCGACAGCGTCATCCGGCTTCTGGTTCAATAATCTGAAGGCTTTTCAAAAGTTAATCCTCAGCCTCTCTTCGGTCGGCGCCACAATGATTATTGTGGCCGTGATCGGACTCATCGGACTCACGGCGATGAAAGTCGAAATGCAGTCCAGTTACGATGAATCGACATCGGCCCTATCAAATATCGGCGGGATCAGTACCAGCCTTGGCCTCTATCACAGCGCCCTGTTGAATACGGGGCGGCACACTCGGAAACGCGATTTCGATGATGCTGTTACCCCTTTGGCCGAATTGAAACGACAGGTTCTTGCACTTCTCGATGCGTATAGGACAGTAGAAATTCAGGCCGCCTCGTTAGGTGACCGTCAAGCAAAACATACCGCAGCAACTCTCCAGAAAGCGTTGAAGGACTATTTTGCGGCATCGGAGGGGGCGATCGGAGCGTTTGCCGACAGCTTCAATGCATCGCTGTCGGAGGAACAAAAACAGGCCATGAGAGATTTGGGCCATTTTTCGTTGTCCGTGGATGTCGCAAATAAATATGCAACATCCACGATTGAGGCGCGCGGGTTGATGAATAGAGTGCGCGAAGCAGCGAAGGAATTGAACGATCAGGGACAAGCGGAAGCTGACTACTACGTGACCGTACTCGTGATCGGAGGATTCATTGCTCTTCTCCTGGGAGGGGGCATCGGCTATGCGGTTGTCCACAATATGACACGCAGTATCGTTCATGTGGCTGATGTTGCCGGACAAGCGGCTGCAGGGAATCTACAGGCTCGAGCCAGACTGGAGAGCCGCGATGAGATCGGGCGTATGGCCGTGGCGTTCAATGCGATGCTGGATCGAATGACCTCTCTTGCGTCGACCGAGGAAGAGCGGGACAGGATGCAAAAGCGGTTGCTCCAATTTCAAGTGCTGGTGTCGGATGTAGGGAAAGGCGATCTGACAAAGCGGGGTGAAGTAACCGCCGACATGTTCGGAACTTTTGCGGATGGATTTAATCTCATGATTCAACGGTTTTCACAACTGCTGCGGCATGTTCGAGAATCAGCTGAACGTGTCAGCAAATCGGCCGGTGTGTTACGGGAGAATGCCGGACAGATGGCTGGAACCGTCAGGCGCCAAGCGGATGAATCCAGGAAAGCGCTTGGTGCCGTTGAACAGCTCGCGGTTTCGATGCATCAAGTGTCCGATATCGCGGGTGCGTCCTCCGAGTCCGCCCGGCAAGTGTTGCAAGCCACGGAAGAAGGGCATATCGCCGTGCAAGAAGCCGTCGAGGATATGGGAAGAATGCGGTCTGCCGTCCAACGGATGGTCAGACAGATCAAGCTGCTGGACGATCGGTCTTTGGAGATCTCGCAGATTGTGTCGGCGATTCGGGAGAATGCCAATCAAACGAATCTCTTGGCGTTGAACGCCGCAATCGAAGCGGCCGGTGTGGGTGAAGTCAGCGCACGGTTCGGCGTCGTTGTCGATCAGGTGCGGAAATTAGCTGAAGGTTCGACGCAGGCGACACGAGAAGCCCTGGATCTGATCAAGGTCATTCAAAGTGAAGCCCAGAATGCAATCGTTGCCATGGAACAAGAGATGCAGGCCGCAGAGGCGGGAGCGGCGTCTGCAGTTCGCACCGGGGACCTATTTCGGAACATCGCAACGATTGCGGAACGGTCTGCAGAATTGGCTCACGCAATTGCCTCTTCTGTAGCCGAACAGGGGGCTTCGACCGATCAGATCGGGCATTCGATCAAAGACTTGACCGGCGCCGCCACGGCGACGCAGCATGTGACGGATCAAACACGCGCGACCGTAGAGGATATGGCGAAGTTGGCTGAAGGTTTGGCGGCATCTGTGGCGCAATTTAAATTGGCATAACACCATCTAGTATCCGAAGAGTCTGCCGGAATTCACCATTGAGAGACACGGATGAGTGTGGAGTTTGATCGGGATCATCGCATTAGTATCTTCACTGTCGATGCCTTGAACGGATTGGAGGTCCTGACGAAGGTCTTGTATCCTACCGACGCCTCGCTGCCTGTGCCTCAGCAGCTTCACGAACAAGTGAGTATTGCTCGCCGTCTTCGAAGTGCTGCGGCGCTGTATGGGTTCAGCGGGATCGCCAGGCTCTGTGAGCGGCTGGAGTTGATATGCGAGCAGGCCCGGGCTATGCCCGGTGCTGAATGGCCGACGGCAGTGGGCGCGGTGCGTGAGATTATAGAAGGCATCCTGACGCTCGTGAAGGCTATTGGTAGCGGCGGGAATGAAGAGCGGGCGATGGTGGAGCGTTGCCTGGAATTATCTGCAGGGCTGCTTTCGAATGAGTCAACTATGCCAGAAAGCGAACCGGTTAGACCACTGGAATCAGTTGCGACAGCAGAGACTGCTATGGAAGCGCAGCAGGTGACGGATCAACGTGACGACTATTTTCTTCCTCAGCTTGATCCCGAAGTGTTGGGGTATTTCAAGCCCGAGGCGCAGGCGTACCTGGAATCGTTGGAAGCCACTCTATTGCAATTGGATAAAGATACTCAGAATAGAGATCTCGTCAGTCAACTGTTTAGAACCGCCCATACATTGAAAGGCTCGGCTTATACGGTCGGGTTTCAGGCGATCGGGGATCTTGTTCACCATGTCGAAGATTTCATCGAGGCTGTGCGCGAAGGTCGGCTCCGCTTGTTATCTGGGCAGACGGACGTGGTTCTTCTTGCGGTCGACGTCGTCCGTGTTCTGATCCAAAGAGATCCGAGTCGCATCCATGAAACTCGGAAACGATTTGAAACAGCATTATGGGAATTGAAACAACTTCATCAGGTCTGTACTCCCGTGGCCGGGATTGACCAGGCGAAGCCTGCGATTAAATCACTGATCGACCAGGGAACATCCGGCAGGCAGACGGAGACCAATGTGGGCGATGAACGGGAAGTCATTCGTGTCAGTTGCACACGGTTAGAGAAGTTGATGAACCTGATTGGAGAGCTGATGGTTGGGCGCGGTCGGCTCGAGCAGCGGCTGTATGCGCTGGAACAGTTGTCGGATCAAGCCATGGCATGCAAGGTGCGATTGGCTGACTCCGTCCGTATATTTGCCGACAATCATATGCGTGCATCTCGAGACGCGTCTCTACCACAGGAGGCGGGCAGCTTGGAAAAAGATAGCAGTCAGGAATGTGACAAGGACGACGACTTCGATAGTTTGGCCCGCCGTATCAGTGAAATGAGCGCCGATATTGCCGAATCGATGGAGCAGGTGAAGAAATCCATTTGTCGGGCGCATGACGATATGAATCAGTTGCAGCAGTTGACTCAGACTATGCAGGCTGAAATCAATCAGGCACGTATGGTTCCCGTCGGAACTCCTTTTGTCCGATTTCGGCGTGCTGTCAGAGACTGCGCGCGCGCGTCGCATAAGGAGGCAGTGCTGGTTACGACGGGAGAAAATACGGAAGTCGATACCGGGATCGTTGAACGGTTGGTGGACCCGTTGGTCCATTTAGTCCGCAATGCTGTGTATCATGGCATTGAATTGCCATCCGATCGGCTTGCCAGGGGGAAACCGGCAGCGGGCACGATCCATCTTCGAGCGGCGCATCGAGGAAATTCGATTGTCGTTGAAGTCGAGGACGATGGGGGAGGCCTCGATCTTGAGAAGATACGCATGAAAGCCGTTGAATTTGGGTTGGCTCAGCCTGATCAAGTCCGGGCGATGTCGAATGCGGATCTGTTCCAGTATATCTTCTCAGCCGGCTTCTCAACCGCCGACGCAGTCGACGGTCAGGCCGGCCGAGGTGTCGGGCTTGATGTGGTCAAACAAGCCGTTGAGGGAATGAACGGTCATATCGAGGTCGAGTCACAGCCGGGGGCCGGCACAAAGTTCACCTTGCGTCTTCCGCTCACCTTACTCATCACCACAGCGTTGTTGGTGCGCGCAGGAACCGAGCGGTACGCCATTGCGTTGTCGGGTATTCGCGAAGTGATGCTTACGGCTGAGAGTGCACTACTGAGGAAGGAGAATCGGACTCTCATGCATGTACAGGGTGAACTTGTCGAGGTGCACTCGCTTCGGCATATTCTGCGCCGTGAAGCAGGACCTGTGAAGGGAGCGATGCCGGTTGTGATTGTGCGGACGTCTGCGGGGGTTCTTGGATTAGTAGTGGATGAAGTCTTGGGTCGACAGGAAATTGTGGTCAAGGCACTGGGCCCGTTGAAACTCATGGCGCATTCATGTTTCGGAGGGGCGACGATCGATTCTGAAGGTCGGGTGATTCTTGTTCTCGACCCCGGCCGTTTGGGCGCTCGGCCACTGATCCAGTCCCCACAGCAGAGCCTGCCTGTCTATTCGATGACTGGATTGGATGAGAGTGAACAGCGTGTGGAGGCGGGGGCGGTCATCCTATTGATTGATGACTCATTGAGCGTCCGTAAGTTTGTCGGAAGGATGCTGAAGGATGCCGGGTACTCGATTAATACGGCAGTGGACGGAGAAGAAGGACTGCGAAAAGCGTCGGAATCAAAGTATCGGTTGATCATTACCGACATCGAGATGCCGAAATGCGATGGCTATGCGGTAGTGCAGGCGCTTAGAGCGTATCCTCAAACGCGACACACGCCGATTGTTGTGATGAGCAATCAACCGGTCGACAAGCACCGCCGGGCGGTGCTGGACATCGGGGCGAATGCGTGTATTGCCAAGCCGGTGGATCAACAGGCGTTGCTCCAGGAAGTTGAACAGCAGGTGGGCCCCATTTCGGCAATCCGTAATTAACCTGGGGAAAATACTTGTATCAATTGACGAAACTAGGGTCATTGCAGAATATGGGGGATACGGCGGTTAGAGACGCGAGAATAGATGCTCTTTGAAAGCAAATGGTGTGGATGTGTTTATGTTGCCCGCGTGAATTCGGTTCTGAAATAAATAGCTGCCGGAGTGCTGCCTCTTTCGCCGCACGTCCAAGTCCTGGGATGGGAATGGTATTGGGGTGGGCAAAGCGCGGAGACGGGGCGTCATCGCGGACAGTTTTGAGTTGGGATTAAAGGCGGAAGGGCAAATTGTTCTCTGTGCTTCGTCAGTAGAGCGGACTACGGCGGTAAGCAGATGCACGGCACGCGAGGAAAGATAGAAGGGTGTAGATATGCCTAAGGTGTTGGTAGCAGACGACAGTATTGCAGTCCGGAAAGTTGCAGAACGGCTCTTGACGGAAGCCGGGATGTCTGTGACTCTTGCCGCAAACGGCGAGGAAGCCATTGCGTGTTTGGCTAAAGACCGGCTGGATATGGTTGTGTCCGACGTGATCATGCCTGATAAGAGCGGGTATGAGGTATGTGCATTTGTTCGAGGCAATGCGTCGATTGCAACGATTCCAGTGCTTCTTATTTCCGGCATCGTGAATGACGAGGTTACGAAGCAGGCTGAGTCTTGCAGAGCCGATGGAGTACTGAAGAAGCCGTTCCAGGGTACCTCATTGAAGGATAAGGTGATGGAGTTGCTTGCCAAACGGCAGACTTCAGCGGCGCCGCCGCCGGATTTCAAGCCGGCCGCGGCTCCGATTCAACCGCCCCTGTCGACGCCTATAATCGGTCTCAGGCCGGCACCAGCATCGACCCCAGCGCCAGTCTTAGCGCCAATCGCAGGGTATAAGCCGATACAGGCTCAAGCGATCAATGTACCCGGAACACCCGGGCTCGCCGATCCGCAAGCTGCAAACAGGCTTAGAGAGGCGGAAGAGCAACTTCGGAATGAACGGGCCAGGGTTGAAAGCTTGACGAAGCGCGTTGCCGATCTCGATGCAGCGGTTGCTCGAGCCAAAGAGTCGGAGGCGCTGCTGGAAGCCCAACGTCGTTTAGTGACTGAGCTTGAAATGAAGATGGCGGCGAGCGAAATTCAGGCCTCGCGTGTGTCTCAACTCGAAGCCGCTCTGCGAGCGGAGCAGGAGTCGTCGGTAAAGGCTCGTCACGAGGTGGCTGTTTTGCAAGCAGCGGCTAACCGAACAGAGCAATTGGAAGTGGAATTGAGCACCGAACGTGCGGCGGCGGCACAGCTTGTCCAGGAATTGACCGAGCTGGAAGTCGCTGCCGCCCATGGTAAGAATGCAGAGACCATGCTGGCGCATGAGATGCAACGTGCGGCCGGGTTTGAGGAGAAGGCCCGAGCCGCAGAAGCATCGTTGGTTGTGGTGAAGGCAAGAGTGAAAGAGCTGACCGAAATAGCTGAGAGCGCCGGACATGTAACCAGACGGCTTGGAGAACTCGAAGCGCTCTTGGAAGCGGAACGGGAGCGGAATGCCGTACTAGTCAATCGAGTATCGGAAACTGAACAGGTGGCTGTGAGTGCCACGAAGCGGTTAGAAGAGATGGTGCGCAAGCTCGGAGAAATTGCCGGATTGGCTTCGCAATTTGGAAAAGGCATATGATAGGTCTCCCGCGACTCACCGGATCCGCTCGGTGGCCCACGCTATCCTAAAGGACTGAGAATAATGTCTGCCGAACTCGCAGATGAGTCTCCCAAGGCGGTGATCCCGGCCTTTGTTCAAGAGGCTCATGAATGGCTTCAGCAAATTCATGTGGCCCTGGACGAACTGCAGCAGGGGCCTCATCCTGATCGCCATGTGACACTTGCCCACACGATCAAATCCGGCATTGCCAATATGGGCGAGGCGGCGGCTGCCATTGGTCTGAGTGAGATTGAGCGGGCAAGTTGTTCTGCCTTGCCCTTTGTTGCAGCCGTCGAAAATCCAAACGGCAGAATTTCGACCAATGATTTTGTCGGACTCTGTAAGCAGTTAGGCCATATTTACAGCGCGCTCACTCGGGCGGCTCGTGTGGCGTGTGAAGCTGAAGCCGTTTCCGGTCATGCCGAAAAGCTCCCGGTTACTATCGCCTCGGGTGAATTGCTGAGCATCCTACATAGATTTAGAGATCAACAGGCTCGGTTGGGCAATTATCCCCGTAATCTTCTTGCGGCGGTGATTGCGCAGGTAGAAGGGATGAAAAAGAATGGGGGCGAGCGGTGCAACATCACGTCTCTTAAAGAGTTTCTTGCACGGTGGTCTGATGGAGAAGAGGCATTTCTTGAGTCTGTGCAGAAACAGCTTCCGGCCGTCGCGGCGGAGATCAATCGGCTTAAAAGCGAAGCAGGAGGGGGCGGGCAGCCATCAGAACAGATGCAACCGATCGTCGAGCAGGTTGCTCAACTCTCGTCCGCTGCGCAGCAGGTCAACGCGGCGCAAATGCTGGCGTTTTGTACGGGCCTGCACAGCTTTCTGACGCTGGTTATGCAAGGACGGGTGGTCGTGGCGGTCGACAAGTATACGGCAGTAGAATCTCGCTTGATTGACAATGTAAAGGCACTTCAGAATTGGGTCGAAGCTGGCCGGATGGAGCGCTCGGCCATCAGCGGCATCTTGCCTGCTTGAATTCCGTGAGAGAACAGATTTTGTATTCCTGGTACTGTACCGATTGTGCGTGATTGAGGCGGTGGCATTCTCTATGAATTGGTATCGTGAAGCGGAACAAAAGTTGACTGAGACGGCTGTGGCTATTCAGAGCCAGCGCCCGTTTCATATGGAGCAGATCGAGGCGCTGGGATCCGACTTGGTCTCGTCGTTGAAACAAAGCGATGAACTCGTTGTGCACGCACTCTCCAGGCCGGCAGGATCACCCCTGATCACGAATCTGCTCAATGCCGCGATCTTTGGAAGCAAAGTCGGAATCGGGCTGGGCTATTACGGCACAGAACTGGATCGGCTGGCATTCTTTGGATTGGTCCATGATATTGGGTTGTTTGCAGTCCCACAGTCACTGGTTACGAAAACCGGACGACTGACGCAGGAAGAACGGAAGTTGATCGAGCAACACCCTGAATTGGGGTATCAGCTCGTGCATCGAATGGGACCCGCATATCAGTGGCTTGCGCAACTCATTCGCGAAGCCCATGAGCGGTTTAATGGGCGAGGATATCCATATGGGCTGAAAGGGCGTCAAGTCAGTGAAATGGCACAAATAATCGGATTGGTCGACATCTTCGATGCCTTGGTCAGCGAGCGACCCTATCGCCGTCGATTGCTTCCCCATGAAGCGGTCAAGGAACTGTTGGTGACTGAGCGAACGGCGTTTCCGCGTGAGCTTCTGAAGGCCTTAATCGAGCAGGTTTCGGTCTATCCATTGGGAACGACCGTACGATTGTCGACGGGAGAGATTGCCACGGTGGACAAAATCAACAGTCGATATCCACTGCGTCCACTGGTACACGTGCGGCAATCCGCTACAGGCCAAAACTCTGGTATGTGCCAGCTGGATTTGAGCATGACGCCGCTGATTTCTATTGTCACAACCGTGGATACGCTGAATTCAGGCCGGGTAGATGTTTCCGATGTGTCACGAAAGGTGGATGAGCCTGGCGCCGTATCTGAGCAGTTTACGTCGCTACTTGAAAGCTTGGATGCTATTGCAACGGCGATTCAAGGAGTCGTCGAAATCCGGATAGCCGAGTCACAAGATACAGCGCCGGCACCATCCGATCAAAATGGCGATGGACAAAGGCGGAGTGTGTTTCAGGGGCGTGCTGCTCGCACATTTCAAAACGAGGTTGTCGGCCTCTTTGCCCTCGAAGCCAGGGAATGGCTGGCCCAAATTCAGACGGCGCTCCAAAAACTTGGAGCCGGTGCTGATGGAGCAATGCGGTCCAAGCTGTATGGTTTGATTTTGAATGGGATCACGAATCTGGCTGGGTCAGCGTCCACAGTGCAGCTCTCAGAGATTGAGGCAATGGCATCAAATCTATTGCCCATCTTGCGAGATGTTGCAAAACCGGAAACACAATGGACTGCGGCGACATTGCGTCCCTTGCACGCAGGGCTGGATCGAATCGCAGATGCAGTACATCGTCTGTCAGGAGAGAGGGGCGATGCGGGAACGCCGGATGGAACCTCACATCAAGAAGAGCCGGATCGGGGAGCGTCGGAGCTGTATTCGGAGTCTACGATGCGCGATCCTCCGGCTTCCTTGCACAGGCCGGAGTGCGTTGCCTCGTCGAGGCCGTTAATCGAAGCATTGCAAGAACTTCAACGTGCCCGCGCCCGCTCGGTTCAGCCGGCAAGGGATGTATTGGAAACAGTAATCAGTCGTGCCCAGCAGGAAGTCGGAGAACGGCATGACAACATTACAGTTGAGGTCATCGAACGCATTCTTCATGATCTCGATCGATTGGACGAAGAGTTTCTCCGTGAGCTGCACGAGCGAGTGCCTGCCATGACAGAACATATAGTTCAGCTGCGGGAACATGGCAATCTGGATTTTGTCACCGTCTCCCAGTTAGACCCGATCCTCGTTCATGTGGATGCGTTGCATCAATCCGCCAAGACGGTCGATGCGGTCACGATTACAATGTTTCTCCAAGGATTGCGGTTCTTTCTCGCAAGCACGGCCTATCGAAAGGTCGACGCGTTACCGCAACGATTACAGGCCATGGAAGAGCGGGTTCAGACTTTGATTCCTATGGCCGAGCAGTGGGTTACTCTCGGTCGTCTTGAACGGACATCCATCGAAAAAATCCTTCCTGTGTGAATTGAGCCGATGACACGGTGGCCTTTCGCCATCGCTTGTTCTACCCATTTTAGTGATGTGGCCGCGTAGCACCATGGGTTGTAGTCCATAGTGCTGCACACACATCTCGTCATAACTTCCGAAGAAGTATCAGAACTTTGTGCCCAATAAAATGGCATCGTGCTCGATGTTGCATGGCGACAGGACAGGCGTGGTCCATCCACATGGATATCCACATATCACACACAGACTTTGTGGATAGGCGAAGGAAAAATAAATAAATAGTCAGAAGAAATTACTCAAATTACCTACTGCTTCTGGTGGAGTGCCTTGCAGTTAATGCTCAGATCGTGTTAATGCCGTGTCGGATTAGCTTGTCGGTTTGTAAGGAGGGTAGGCGTCGGTGCCAAAACTTGTTACGATTCAGCACCCTGAAGAAGTTGCGAAGCAGGCGCGCGAGTATGTGAAGACCTACATCTTAATGCCATCCGGTTTAGTGGGGATGTTTTGTCTGGTCGTTGGAGTCATAGGGCTCGGATATCAGCTGATCGCATCGGAGAGCTATACCTGGGATACGTTTTACTACAGTTCCGGCTTGATGGCGTTGGGCGTGCTGATCGGCACGGCGCAGACTCAGTACCACTTGTATTTATTCAGACAGTTTCCCGATGCCCTGGCGGCACGGATGCGGCGGGGGCCGACCACTCAGAGAGCACTAACCAAGAAAGACGTACAGGTTCCGGAAATCCACCATCCTGGGCGTCCCCTGCTTCCTCTCGCGTATCTTGCGGGCATAGGGGCCCTTCTGGGAAGCGCCGTGGTGGCAGCTCTTTATGGGCAGGTGAATACTGTCCCTGCGGTGATGATCCCGTGGGCCGGGTTCTATTGGGCGAAGTTATTCTTTTGGCGGAGCGTCATCAAGTAGGGTTACGCGGGGCTATTTCTTTCTAGGACGTGTCGTTCCAGTGCGTGGCGACCTTGGCTTCGATTGTTTCTCCAGGGTCTCGATCCGCTGCTCGAGGTCTTGCACAAGCTTGTGCAACTCAGGCAGATGGTGAATGACCCCTTGAACCCGCAAGGCCCGATCCCGCGGTAATGCCGGGGATCCTCCGACAATCTGGTTCGATTCAATGCTTCGATGCACTCCCGATTTGGCGGCAATCATGACTTGGTCGCCAATCTGAATATGGTCTGAAAGGCCCGCTTGTCCGCCGATGACGACATGATGGCCGATCGTGGTGCTGCCGGCGATACCGACTTGAGCAACGAGAATGCAGTGTGCTCCCACCGTGACGTTATGAGCGATCTGAACCAGATTGTCGACCTTGGTGCCTTGCTTGATATGTGTAGATCCGAGCGTGGCGCGATCAACGGTGACATTGGCGCCCAATTCGACATCGTCTTCGATGAGGACTCCGCCAAGCTGCGGGATTTTGTGGTGGCGCCCTTGATGCGGGACGTATCCGAACCCGTCTGCGCCGATCACGGTTCCGCTATGGACGATCACTCGGGCGCCGAGTGAGCAGCCTTCCCGTACGACGACATTCGGGTACAGGATACAATCATCTCCGATTTTCGAGTCTGACCCCACAAATACACCAGGGTATAGGGTAACCCGCGCTCCGATGCTCACACGGTCGCCGAGTGTCACAAACGGCCAAATCGAAGGGTCGGCTCCGATTTTGACATCGGTTCCGCGAGTGATGTTTTCAGCGATGCCGCGAGGAACGGCAGGACGAACACAGAATCGCTGAGCTACCTGGGCGAATGCCATCAAGGGGTGGCCGACTACAATCTGCGGAATGGCAAGTTCCGGCAGGTGCCGATGGACGAGCAAAGCAGCTGCCTGGAGATTTACAGCGGCATTCAATGCTTTGTCGTTGGCAACAAACGACAAGGAGCGGGGAGTCGATTCCCCCAGGCCGGCCAGTTCGAACACCTGTGTTTGGTCAGTGCCATGAATCGTGCCGCCGACGACCTGATGAATCTGCGCCAGGGTCAGGGGACTCGGTAGCTGTGGGATGGACATCAGTTCGTTACCTTTTCTTTTTCTTCGGGGTGGAGACTTTTTTCGGAGCAGGCTTTTTCTTTGAGGCAGGGGCTTTCTTGGAAACAGGTGT
>FSSH01000790.1_pt1 | contig 21681 bp, 25 predicted proteins | sample 1166101 | NCBI WGS metagenome assembly FSSH01 (sample SAMEA32972668, study PRJEB13176) | freshwater metagenome | biome: Drinking water system; feature: Biomass in drinking water that filtered by 0.45 um membrane; material: drinking water | place: USA | collected 2012-12-20 | depth 0 m | reverse complement strand
AAACCAAGTTCACGCCCTTGAATGGGCACGATCCACTGCGTATCCCTTACGACGCCAAGGCCAGCTTGACCGAGCAAGTCGCGCAGTCCTTCCAAGTGTCGTTAAAAAATCTGCAAACCAATTATCTGGATGGCTTGGTGCTGCACTCGCCGCTGGCGGATCGCGGGCAGTTGTTGGAGGTTTGGCAAGCGTTGGAAGTTATCCAGCAAAGCGGTGGCGCCAAGCGACTGGGCATCAGCAATTGCTACGATCCGGCCTTGTTCGAGTTTTTGTACGACAACGCGACAGTGAAACCCGCCTTATTACAGAACCGGTTTTATGCCGATACCGGCTACGATAAACAGCTGCGGGCGTTTTGCCGGCAACGGCAAATCGTCTATCAGAGCTTTTGGACGCTGACGGCCAACCCCAAAATCCTGGCGGACTCCGCTGTGAAAGCGTTGGCGGAAAAATACCAGCGCGGCCCGGCGCAAATATTCTTCCGCTATTTAACGCAGATTGGCATCGTGCCTTTAACCGGTACCACATCCGCCGAACATATCCGTGAGGATTTGGCTATTTTCGAGTTTGAGTTGACTAGCGCGGAATGCGCAGCAGTGGCAGCCTTGCTTTAAGCATGGTTCTACAGCGCTAAGAATAAATAGCCAAACTCCCTTCCACCTGAGCATCTCGTAAAAAGGGACAACGTTATTATTAGATATAAAACAACAGTTTATTTAGTTTTCACCCCCTCACCCCAGCCCTCTCCCGCGAGGAGAGGGGGGCTTTTACTAAAGCCCAGACAGGTTGGGGAGTTTGCAATGTCTTTCCATTCATAAGGCATGTTATCAACTGATTTGCCCAGTTAACGGTCAAGGCTTTTATAATAGCGGCAACCTTGCCTCTCCAAGCCTCTAAATGTCATGCTGATTAACCGTTATCTGCGTAAATTCGCCTGCTTATGCAGCGGGCTTTGCCTGGTGCATATGAACGTGCTTGCTCAAGGAAATCCGGCGGATATCGAAGCGACCAACGAATTGCTGCCGCTAAGTTGGGAGGAACTTACCGAGCTAGAAGTATCAAGCCTGGCCCGACAAGAACAAACGGTCAAGGACAGCCCGGCCGCCGCATTCGTGATCACTTCGGAAGACATCCGCCGCTCCGGCGCGACCAGTTTGCCGGAAGTGTTACGCATGGTGCCTGGCATGAATGTGGCTAAAATCAACGCCTGGAATTGGGCGGTCAGCGCGCGCGGTTTTAACGATCTGTATGCCAACAAGCTGCAAGTGATGATAGACGGCCGCAGCATCTACGACCCATTAATCAGCGGCGTGTATTGGGGCCAGCAAAATCCGTCGCTGCCGGACATTGAGCGCATCGAAGTGTTACGCGGCCCCAGCGGCAGCTTGTGGGGCGCCAATGCCGTGAACGGCACCATCAACATCATCACTCGTTCGGCTCGCGATACCCAAGGCGGTTTGCTCAATGCCGGCGGCGGCACCGAGGAACGCGGTTTCGGCGGGATTCGTTACGGCCAAAAGTTGTCGGAATCCACCTTTCTGCGCGGCACGATCAGTACGATGGTGCGCGACGCCAGCATTGATCTGGCCGGCAGGCAAGACACCCACGATACCGGCGATACCGAAACCGCCAATTTTCGCCTGGACAGCCAATTCAGCGCCCAGGACAAATTGATGGTGGAAGCCAACGTATCCCGCTACCGGCTGGGCGGCTACTACATCGGCAAAACCTCGACCACCGCGCCGCTGTGGCAAAACGACGATTTTGGACGAGACGGCGTGACCGGCAGCTTGCAGGGCAACTGGTCGCATCGCACCGACAGCGGCCACGATTGGCGGCTGAATATGGCGTTTACCCAAACCGAATGGCAACTGGCGGTGAATCGGATGAGCCGCTCGCATTACGATCTGGATTTTCAACACACCTTGCCGGCAATCGATAACCATAAGCTGATGTGGGGTTTGAATTACCAAAACATCGATGACAGCTTCGACAATACGCTAACCCTGGGTTTCGAGCCGAATCAATTCACTCAGCATAATGTCGGCGTGTTTCTGCAGGATCAAATCGATTTGTCCAACGATCTGACCCTGACGCTGGGCAACCGGGTCGAACATTTCACTTTCACCGGCTGGGAAACCGAACCCAACGCCCGACTGCTGTGGACGCCCAACAAGCAGCACAGCGTGTGGGCTGCTGTTTCGCGGGCCGTGGTGTTGCCGAATCGGGCCCAACACAGCATTCGTTTGTTCAAACAAATCCCCGATACCAACCGTTTTTTTGAAGCCAAAGCCAACCCGGATATGCTGACCGAAAACCTGCTGGCCTACGAATTGGGTTGGCGCTGGCAGATATCCAATAGCCTGGATCTCGATAGCGCCTTGTTTTACAACATTTACGACCGGATGCAAGGCACCAAATTCACAGGCGTCACCTATAACGATCCGATATTCGGCAATATCAAGCAGGCCACCGTGGCCAATTACCGACAGGTGGACAGTTACGGCCTGGAACTGGCGGTCAATTACCGGGTAAACCACGATTGGCGCCTGCAAGCGTCTTACAGCGCCAATCAATTTTCGGTCAATTACGATAAAGACCAGCCCTGGTTTCGCGATCCGCTCACCGAAGAACATTTCAATCCGCAACACAATGTCTCGCTGCGCTCTTTGTACAACCTGACCAGCGAAATCGAACTGGATGCCTGGGCACGGTACGTCGATGAACTGTATATCGATAGACGCAGCATCCCGGCCTATATCTCGCTGGACTTACGCCTCGGCTGGCATCCGCACAAAAATCTGGAGTTATCGATAAGCGGGCAAAATCTGTTGGATGATCAACATCCTGAATTCAGCGACGTGCTTTACATACCGGTCGCCAGCCAGATTCAACGCGGCTATCTGGCGCAAATATCCTGGCATTTTTAAGACGGTTGATTGCGCCAATGCGTCCGCTCACCCTTTTGCTACTCAGCATCTGCGTTTGGTTCGCCGGTTTCGTGCGCGCGGAGGAAAATAGCCAAAGCCGCGAGTTTCAATTAAAGACTGCCTATCTGTTTCATTTCGCCGAGTTGGCACAATGGCCCAACCCCGCGCCGGTGACGATTTGTTTGCAAGGTCGCAGCCTGTTACGCGCCTATCTGCCGGTTTTGGAAGGTCAGCAAATCAACGGCAATGCGGTTCATGTCAATCTGGCCGACGCCCCGGACATCGCCCAATGTAGCATCTTATTTCTAAGCGACCTGGCCGGATTAACGCCGGTATTGACCGAGCAAGCCCGACAACACCATGTATTGTTGGTCGGCGACGTGGAAAATTTCGCTAACCACGGGGGTATGGTGCAATTTACGCTACGCGACAACAGGTTAAAACTGGTGGTAAATTTAGCCGCGGTGAAATCAGCCGATTTAAAGCTGAGTTCGAAATTACTGCGGATGGCCGAAATAATAGAATGACAGCGTCAACAGATCCTCGCATTTCCATCAGCCGCAAGCTGGGTAAAATCCTGCGAGTGATGGTGATGTTAAGCCTGATGGTGGCGACGGTATCACTGTCGATTCGGGAATATTCGGCTTTGCAGCAGACCATAGGCCAGAAACTGACCTTGACCGCCAATATGATCGGCCAAAACAGCAGTTTTGCCTTATTGTTCGACGATAATCAAACCGCCCAGGAAGTGCTGGATGCCCTGGCCCACGATCCGGACATCATCACAGGGCAAATCCAAACCCCCAGCGGCGTCACACTGGTCCGTTATGAAAAACCAGCCACCAATTGGCACGGCTGGTGGCCGGCCTGGCTGTCGAAAACTCGGCAGATCACGCAGCCGATTTTGCATAAAAATAAACAGATTGTCGGCCACATTACCCTAGTTGCCGATCTGAAACGCTCCTATCACTCCTTGCTGTTCAATACCCTGATTAACACCGGCATTATCTTGATAGCCCTGAGCGTGGTGGCCTTGTATGTGCAGCGCTTGCAGCGTTCGTTTTTAGGTCCCTTGCTGAAATTGGCCAATACCGCGCGGCAAATCGAAAAAGACCACGATTACAGCCGGCGCTCCGATTATTTCGGTAACGACGAAATCAGCGATTTGGCCGAAGCCTTTAATAATATGTTGGCGCAAATCCAGGCGCACGAGACCGATTTGGAAAGCCAGGTTCTCAGCCGGACCCAGGAGCTTGAGTTGGCCAAGCAGGACGCGGAATCGGCCAATCAGGCCAAGGGCCAGTTCCTGGCCAATATGAGCCATGAAATCCGTACGCCGATGAACGCGATTGTCGGCTTGGTGGAATTGTGCCTGAACAGCGAACTGAGCTTTAAACAGCGCGAATATCTAAAACGGGTGGAGTCGTCCGCGCATTCCTTGATGACGCTGATAGGCGACATTCTGGATTTCTCCAAAATGGAAGCCGGCAAAATGCAGATGGAGACCATACCCTTCCTGCTGGAAGAAATGCTGGAGCACGTGTTTTCGACGATGTTGCAACTGAGCGCGAACAAGGGCATTCAATTGATCAGGCCGCCAGCCGGGCCGGAGTATCATGCGGTAATCGGCGACCCGCAACGGCTACGGCAGGTTTTGATCAACCTGATCGGCAACGCCATCAAGTTTACCGAGCACGGCGAGATAACAGTCAGCTTCAGCGAAATCAGCCGCGACGCTCACTCGGTGCGCTTGCAATTCGCGATCAGCGACACCGGCATCGGCATCACCGCCGAGCAGCAAACCAAGCTATTCCAGGCCTTCAGTCAGGGCGACAGCAGTGTAACCCGCAACTACGGCGGCACCGGCTTGGGCCTGATCATCTCCAAACAGTTAATAGAACAGATGGGCGGCAGTATAGAAGTCAGCAGCAAACCAGGTATCGGTTCCACCTTTACCTTTAACGTGCTGCTGGGAGCCACCGATTTGAACACCATCCGCAATTTCCAAATCCGCCGTCACCGCACCAGCATAGACATCGGTAAATTGGCGCGGCTGCATGGGCGGCGGGTGTTACTGGTGGAAGACAACGAAATCAATCGCATCGTCGCCATCGAGCTACTGGAGCAAGCGCAATTACAAGTGGATATTGCCGAAAACGGCGAGCTGGCCTTGGACAAGCTGCGGCATAACGACTACGACTGTGTGCTGATGGATGTGCAAATGCCGGTGATGGACGGCTATCAAGCTACCCGGCTGTTACGGCAAATCCCGGCTTGCCGCGACATACCTGTCATTGCGATGACCGCCAACGTGATGAACGGCGATCATCAACACTGTCTGGCCGCCGGCATGAACGACTTCATCGGCAAACCGATTCTGCCGGCCACACTTTACGAGGCCTTATTGAAATGGATTAAACCCGTTGCCGCTCATCCTTTGGACATCGGATAGCGTTAATTCCAACGTCCTATTTTCCCCACGGCATCACCGGCACCGTAGACACGCTGTTGGCCGGCGCGCCTTCAATCACTCTGCGGCTAATCGCCAGATAAACCAGCGTGTTGTGCTTGGCATCCCACAACCGGGTAATGTTGGTGGACTTGAAAAACAGCGAGGTGCTTTCCGAAAACACGGTTTCTTCCGAACCAAGTTTGGCCGGCAATGTGATCGGGCCGATTTGCCGGCAAGCCAAGGAAAACTCCGACGGATCTTCCGACAGGCCCAAGCCGCCGGAAATACCGCCGGATCTAGCCTGACTGATATGGCAAATCACGTTGGGGATTTTCGGGTCTTCGAACACATCGACGCAGACCTTGTGATTGGCGCCGATCAGTTTCCAGGCCGTGGTCACGCAACCCACTTCATCGGCCTGCGCCGCGCCGGCCAGCATTAGCAATAGGCCGCAGCATAAGCGGCCGCCACGTTTCAAGGATATTTTCAACATAAATTTCTCGCAGACAGTGAGTTGATCGGAATGGACGGACTCAGGGTAACAAGCGCCAGTCGCTAAAACAAGCCGCCTGACCGACATAGCGTTGCGCGCTATCGTAAACATTCCACACCACTGCCCGCTCGATCAAAAAGCGCTTGCCGGATTTGGCGATACGCACCCCGGCATAATTGTCGATATAGCCTTGGCTGGAAACTTGATTCAACAAGCGCTCACGCTCCTCCCGGTTGACCGGTTCCGCCGAAAAACGCGACGGCATGTCGATGAATTCCGGCCAAGACAACTCGAATAAGTCCTGCGCGGTTTGGTTGGCGTAATTGAATACAGGATCAGCGTCAGTGTTGTGCGACAACAAGGCGAAATCGGCCTGATAGACCTGCCGGCCCAGCGACAAGCTTGCGGACTTTTCCAGCAAAGGCTTGCCCAGTAACTGCCGAAAACTGTGCAAAAGCAATTGGATATGGGTTTCGTAAAAATCGTTTTCCGGACTGGGTACTGGCAAATCGAGCATGGCTATTTGTTACACACCGGGATAGTAAAGTTCTTTTTTATAGACCGCGCTGATTTGCCGGCCGTCCCACACATAACAGTAATGCGCGCCTTGTTTGACCGGCGCCAGCAAGCGCGGTTTGAACACCGCCACACATTCGCCGCCCGCCGCCCGCACGCTGGAGTAGACGATACCGTCCGCGCCATCCGCGCGCAACTGCCTGGCCATGGCCTGCGCGGCAGCGTAATTGCCGGTGTCGGCATCGTAAATGTCAGGCATTTCAGCTTGCAGATCGCGAATATCATGTAGATCGGCATTCAATTCTGAAGCATAACTGCGCATGTCGATTTCAAGCGGTGCTTGTTGGGTCGCGGCCATAAACCGGTTGCGATGAAAACGGGTCTCGGCTATCGCGGTATCGATGTCTTTAGCCGCGTAATAAACGCCGTAACTGCCGTCGCAAAACCGGCTGCCTTCCGGATTCAGGTGAGTGAACGCGGCCATGATCGGCGTGGTCCCCGGACCGGAAATACGGTCCGCCGCCGCGACCAGGCTAATTTCGCCGGCTTCGTCGCGCAAGCGCTCGTTAGTCAGCGCTTCGATGGCAAACACCACATCCAGATCGGCCGGGTTGGCCACTCTATCGAACAAGCCGGTCGGCGGAAATCGGCTGGGAATCAATCGCCAGCAAGGTCGCCACTCTATCCGGCTGATCTTGGGCACCGTCATTAGGCCCAACCGCACTGCGCATCCAGATACTGGCGCACCACATACAAATCCGCCACCCGGCCCGACAGCATGCGTTGCAACGCGGTTTGTCCCGAAAACAACGCAGCCTGATTGGGCTGATGCAGCCAGCCGTCAGCCGCTTCGGGTTTGGGCAGCAAAATCTGCAAGGCTTTGTAAATACCGAAGATATACGAAAGCCTTTCCAATTTATCAGCGTTAAGACTGGCGGTTTCCGGGTTTTTCTTCCATTTAAAATAGGTGCTGCGCGAATCCAAACCCAATAAAACCATGGTCTGTTCCACATTCAGCCGCCAGACGTCGGCGATATTGAAAAACGTCCGCAACGCGGCACCAGCCACCATCGCGCTGTCGGCCGGCAATTGCGCATGAGCTGTTGACAACATAAGCCCTCCAAACAACTTATCTAAACTTTACCTTAAAATAAGTCTATTTATGGACTTTGTCAAACGAGTTTTGCTCAACTGCTTATAAGCTACTGAACGATCTGCGTTAGCTATGCTCGGATCTCGTTTTCCAGGCAGCCCTAACCACCAGAATCGTCGCCGTCAAAAAGCCGACCGTCGTCAATGTAAAACTGATACCGGCTTGAATCGGGAAATGCGCTTCGACCGGCAGAGCCGTGGCATCCGGCTTCGCCGCCAAGCCTCTCAATAAAAATGACAACGGGTTGAAAAACGCCCCAAAACAACAGGCGGCTACCACCCAGACCGGCGGAGCGATGGCGTACTGGCGAAACAATAAAAAGAAAATGAACAGAAATTGGGCCATCATCAGGTAATCGATGTGGGCACGGATGATGTCGGCCCGCTCGACCAGATGACCTGCCAGCACACCGTCGGGAAAAAACAGCGTGATGCCTAGCACCCAGGCAATACTCAGCGCTATCGCCAGACACAATATCGCAAACGCCAGCAGAAAGACGTTTGCCATCGGTTCGGGTAGAAATTTTTGATTGGTCATGTTTATCCTCATTTTGAAGGGGACTCTGGTCCCGATTATCGAATGCCGCCAAGGGCAAACGCCCGAACCCCGTTGCCAAGCACAAGCGCATTGACTAGACTGCCTGGGAAAATGTCGGCTGGCCGGACGCCACAAGGAGCATAAACAATGACCGATACCCCGCGCTTGTATGAACGTGCTGCGGCCGCCACCAACCCCTTCGATGCGCTGTGGGACATCAGCGACGGCCGTACTTTTTTTTGCGGTCCGCTGTACTACAACGCCAACCATCAACACGGTGCGCCGGTGTTTCTGGCCGGACTGTACGGTAAGTTTCGTTTAAAAGTGGCAGGTAGCGATTGGTTGTCCTGCCGCACGGCGGTGATTCCGGCCGGTGTGTGGCACGAGCTGGATGTGGGCGGCGATCCGCTGGCGGTGTTTTACATCGAACCGACCATTGCCGGCGTAGAGGCGCTGCTACCTTTAACCTGCAACACCCGTTCGGTAAACGGCGCTTTGGTAGGTAACGGCGGTGAAATCGCCTTTATGCGCGACCTGTACGAGGCCCGTTACGACCCGCATTGGACCGCGCAACCCTTGGCCGATCTGTTGGACTTTTCGAAACGGCGCTCTCAATCCGCTAAGATAGACCCGCGCATCAGCCAAATCGTCGAGTTTTTATTCGAGCAAGGCGGCGATCTGACCTCGGTGACCACACTCGCTACCAACGTGGGACTATCCCCTTCGCGGTTCCAGCATCTGTTCACCCAACAGATCGGCGTACCCTTTCGCCGTTATCGCGGCTGGAATCGGATGCGACAGGCGATATGCCAAGTCATCAAGGGCCACAACTTCACCGTGGCCGCGCACGCCACCGGTTTTTCCGATTCCGCCCATTTCAGCCACGAATTTCGCAAGACCTTCGGCGCCGCACCCACGGTAGGCTTGGATAATTTGGCGCGGCTGCAACGCTAACTCAAACAAACTCTCTAACCAAGCCCGCCAAAATCCGCAATCCAAGCTCTGCCTGTGCTGCGTCGGCGTGACTGAAATTCAGACGCAGCTGGCCGCAGGCCTGCACATCCATCGGCAAAAACGGTTCGCCGGGCATAAACGCCACGCCTGCTTTTATGGCTTTGGGCAACAGCTGGCGGGTATCGACTTGATGGTTCAGCGTCAGCCAAAAAAACAAGCCGCCGGGCGGGGTTTGCCAACTGGCCAGATCGGAAAAGTGACGGCGCAGCGCGGTTTCGAACGCATCGCGGCGCTGGCGATAATGTCCGGCCAATTCCACCAACTGCTGGGTTCGGGCTGGATCGTTCAGCTGTTGCAACACCAACCATTGGCTGATGCGATTGCTGTGTAAATCGGCCGCCTGCTTCAGTCGGGTCAAAAAAGGCATTAATTCCGGCGACGCCACCAGATAACCCAGGCGCAAGCCTGGCGCCAGACTTTTCGAAAACGATCCCTGGTAAATCCACGGCGCGTACCGCAACTGAGCACACACCGGCGTGCGCTCGCAGTCGTCGTATACCAGATCGCGGTAAGGGTCGTCCTCGAACAACGGAATATTCGCCGCATCGCAGGCAGCGGCCAAGGCGGCACGTGCCGATGCATCCAGGCAGCGGCCACTGGGATTCTGAAACGTCGGAATTGCATAGGCAAACGCCGGCTTTTCCCGCTTAAAAGTATCCAGACCGGTAACCCCGGCATCGTAAGGAACAAAACGGGCGCCGAAAAAGCGAAACACCTGCAATGCCGCCAGATAGGTCGGCGCTTCCACGGCTACCGGCGTACCAGGATCGATGAACAGTTTGGCGACCAAATCGATGCCTTGCTGTGACCCTGACAGGATCAACACTTGTTCAGCCGAACATTGGACGCCCAAGCTTTGCATGTCTTCGGCGATCCGGTCGCGCAATTCCGCTTCGCCTTCGCTGGCCCCGTATTGCAGCATTTGCTGCGGCATGGCTTGCAGGTTGAATTGCGGAAAGCTTTCCAGCGATGGCAAGCCGCCGGCAAAGGAAATCATGCCGGGTTGGTCGACAACAGCCAGGATTTCGCGGATCGGCGAAGGATGCAGGTCTTGGGTACGAGTGGAAAAGCGGATAGGGTTTTGCAGGAAAAATGAGTTCATGGCTGACGCTGATAAATGTCAATAAAGTTGACCTATAGCCATGCTAATAGCTCCCTGCCTATAATGTCAACATGCTTGACCAATTAACTCACATCGATAATCCTTCGCTTGATGCAACACAGACGCCGGAAATGCGCGAAGCCGCGTTGCGCCTGGCTATTGAACAATTCTACTTCGGTTACCGCGCCTTTACAGTACAGCCCGACCGCATCCTAGCTGAGCGCGGACTGGGGAGAGTGCATCACCGAATCTTGTATTTCGTCGGCCGCAATCCGCGGATTTCCGTGAATGCGCTGCTAGGCATGCTCAGCGTCAGTAAACAAGCCTTGAACGCGCCGTTGCGGCAGTTAATGGACATGCAGCTGGTCATGATAGACACCGCCACGCACGACAAACGGGTACGCGAACTCAGCTTGACGCCAGCTGGAGCGGAATTGGAAGCGCAACTGACCGGTACCCAAATGCAGCAGCTGCAAACGGTATTCGCACAAGTCGGCACCAACGCCGAGGCGGGCTGGCGTCAGGTTATGCGTAGCTTGAGCGGACAAGGCTGAAAGCCAATAGAGGAGAAACGACGGTGCGCGAGAAAATCGACGCCATCTACCAAAGCGAATCCCGCCATGTGCTGGCAACCTTGATTCGCCTGCTCGGCGATTTCGATGTTGCCGAGGAAGCGCTGCACGACGCGTTTCGTGCCGCACTCGAACAATGGCCGCGCGACGGCTTGCCGGCTAATCCGCGCGCCTGGTTGGTGTCGGCCGGCCGCTTCAAGGCCATCGACGGCCTGCGCCGGCAGGCCCGCTTCGACATGCTGGAGGATGTCGATACCTTGGCCGATCCGGCTAGCGAAACCGACGACACAGATGACGAGGGCCCGGAAGACGACCGCCTAAGGCTGATCTTCACCTGTTGCCATCCAGCACTGTCTCCAGATGCCCAAGTCGCATTGACGCTACGCGAGGTTTGCGGCCTGGCGACCGAAGAAATCGCCCGTGCCTTCCTGACACCAACACCAACGCTTGCCCAGCGCATCGTCCGCGCCAAAACCAAGATCCGCGACGCCCGCATTCCTTACCAAGTACCCGCGCCCGCCGAACTAGCCGACCGCTTGGACTCAGTGCTGCGGGTGGTTTATCTAGTGTTCAACGAAGGTTACTCTGCTTCGTCCGGCGCTACGCTAACCCGGCACGACTTGTCGGAAGAAGCGATACGCTTGGGACGTTTGTTGGTCGAATTACTGCCGGAACCGGAAGCTCAAGGCTTATTGGCGTTGATGCTGCTACACGAATCGCGCCGCGCCGCCAGAGCCGACGCCGACGGCGAATTGATTTTGCTGGACGATCAGGACCGCACTTTGTGGGATAAACAACGCATCGCGGAAGGTTCGGCTCTGGTGCAGCGGGCCTTGGTGTCGCAGCGCTACGGCCCTTATGCCGTACAAGCCGCCATCGCCGCAGTGCATGCCAACGCCACCCATGCCGCCGCCACGGATTGGCCGCAAATCGTCGCACTCTATGAAGTCTTATTGCGCATCAAAGCCTCGCCGGTGATCGAGTTAAACCGGGCCGTGGCTGTAGCGATGCGGGATGGGCCGGCAGCCGGGCTGGCTTTGATCGATGCGATTTTACAGAACGGCGACCTTACCGATTATCACCTGGCGCACGCGGCGAGGGCAGACTTGTACCGGCGTCTGGGCAGAACTGACGAAGCCATCGCCGCTTACGAGAAAGCCCTGGCTTTGACGCGGCAGGAGCCGGAACAGCGCTTTTTGGCGCGCAGACTGCGGGAAATCCGCATCGAGTGACGATTTTAGTGAAATATGGGCGGTTGATTTTAAAGTGATATGTCGTTATTTGAGTCGCGAACCATACCTGCTTTTGGCGCTTCAAATGAGAAGTTTCGAACCCCGTCATTCTGATAGAGCACGTTCGGCTAAATCCTGCCAATTGGGTTTACTATCTGTATGTCTGGATTAGAAACTATTACGCTCGATCAATAGCTAATTGCACGTGGATCAAACAAGTAGAGCTCAGACAATCTCATTATGAAAAAATAATAACTATTTGTAATTCATGCGTTTAGGTTCAAAATATTGCCAATAATGAGGCCTGCCAATATCGCCGCGTTGGTACAGCGGCATCAATACAAAACGAATCGCAGCATTCGGTATCGACGAGTTGGTATAAATGTTTTAATAATCGATTAGTTGGAAGAAAAAATAGACTTATGACCACCGCCAACATCAACACGACCATGCTGACCTGGGCGCGCGAGCGCTCCGGCATCGCCGTGTCTGAATTTGCCCGGAAGTGCGGTGTCAGCCTAGACAAGCTCAACGAATGGGAGTCCGGCCACCGCTCTTTGACCTTTAAGCAGGCTATGACTTACGCCGAAAAGGCACATATCCCATTCGGCTATTTGTTCCTTACCCAGCCTCCAATCGACGAATTGCCTATTCCCGATTTAAGAACGATCGAAGGCCAAATCAACCGTAGACTCAGCGCGGAATTGCTCGATCTGATCAAGCTGATGCAACAGCGCCAGGAATGGTACAAAGACTATTTGCAACAGCATCTTGTCGGTCCAAATCCTATCGTTGGCCGCTTTGCCGTCAAAGATGGGGTAACCGCCATCGTGCGCGACATTCGCACCGCGCTCGGCGTCGGCAATCACCCGCAACGCGGCAGCTGGGAAGATTATTACCGCGATCTGGTCAACCGTATCGAGTCTTTAGGGGTATTGGTGATGCGCCAAAGCGATGTGGGCCACTACACGCGACCATTGCGCGTCGAAGAGTTTCGGGGTTTTGCAATCGCTGACGATTTCGCGCCGATCATATTCGTCAACCAAGCCGATGCCTTGGGCGCACGGCTGTTTACTTTGATCCACGAACTCTGCCATATATGGATCGGCCAGTCCGGTATTTCCGACGCTAGCACGCAAACCCACCGAGAAGAAGAGATTCTTTGTAACGCCGTCGCCGCCGAGTTTTTAGTCCCGGCTACTGAATTTCAAACCATATGGCTGCGGGGTCACGAAAATTGGCAGTCTAATTTGCCGACTTTGGAAGCGCATTTCCACGTTAGTACCTGGGCGTTGGCGCGTCGCGCGCTGACGCTGAATTTCATCACACCGGACGAATACCAGCGTTATATTAATGCCCAGCAAGCAGCTTATAGGGATCGCGACGACAACGGCGGCCCGGGTTATTACCGGACCAAAAAAGCCCAGATTAGCCAGCGTTTTTCCCGCGCGGTCGTCAGTGAGGCTCTCAGCGGCCAACTTTTACTCCGCGAAGCCAGTCAGTTATTGGGCGGTATCAAACCCGACAAAATCGCCACCTTTGCCAAGGAGTTGGGCATTTGAAATATCTTCTTGATTCCAATACCTACATTCAAGCCAAGAATTTCTATTACGGCATGGACATCTGTCCGGCTTATTGGGATTGGCTGGATCGGCAATTTCAAGCAGGTTTGGTCGCCAGTGTTCAGATGATAGGCAGGGAACTTAAAGACGGTCACGACGAACTAGCCGCATGGGCCAAGGCTCGCTCAGAACACTTCATCGACAACGACGACACCGAAACCCAGTCGGTGTTTTCCGAAATTGTCCAAAGTGTCGCAGCCGGCGACTATAACCCCGGCAACCGCGACAACTTCTTAGCAAAAGCCGATCCCTGGCTCATCGCCAAAGCTAAAACCCTTGGGGCAACGGTGGTCACCCACGAAGCCTTTCTGGCGCCGAACACTAAGAAAGTCAAAATTCCCAACATTTGCCGGCAATTCGGTGTGCCTTGCCTTGACACATTCCAATTTTTGCGAGAATTGAATGCACGGTTTGTTTTGGAACACTAAAGCAAAATGCACTGAGTTGTAACAACCGGCAAACCGCGAATAGTCATCCGGCTTGCCGGGCTAAATACTGCATTTCTTTGGCCCCGCTAAGATAATGGCGATGGTATTCCACCAGGCTGGGTGCGGAGGCGGTTTTCTCTACATATCCATTCAACACCGGCAGTTGCTGCCGAGCAATCTGCTGGGCATTGGGGTGGCGAATCGCGGTCAAGAATGACGACAGGCTGGTCACCACTTGTCCGCCTTTTGGTTTGAGCGACACTTTGGCGAGGTTATCGACCAGCTGCGGCGTGTACTTCAACATATAGTCGGCATAGCGGCGAATCTGTGGGATTTGTTCCTCCAATTCCTGGCGTTCTGCATCAAAGTCCTCGCGAAACACGATTTTTTTGTCGGCAAACACCAACGGCGCAGACTCTGAAGTATCGCAGGCCCAACCAGGTTGCGGCGTTAATAGCTCGGCTTGAAATTGTTCGTCCCGATACGGATAGAACGGCATGGTTCGGCAGCGCGCGGGTTTATCGGCGTGAATGCCGCACAGATTGTCAGGCGCTAGTGCCGGGCACGGAAACGACGGCGGAATATAGGCGGTGGGGACTATCAATACCGCCAGTTCTTTCTTGTTGGCCAGTTTTATCGTGGCACCCAGCCGCGACACCATCGCAAAGTCTTTACCGCCTTGCCGCACCGGCGTCCAGACCATGGCCAAGGGGAAGCGGTCCGCATACTTAAACGCATCGTTTACCGTTAGCGGCAACTGTCCGTAACAGCATTTGCCGCACGCGGTGCAGTGAAAACGCTGCGTCATTCCTGCTCTAATTCAGTCGTGGTGCCGCAGCATTTTTTGGCTTTTTTACCCGACCCGCACGGACAGGGATCGTTACGCCCCACTTTGCTGACCACGCGTTGCGCGACTTTGGGATTGAGATCGCCGCTGACATACAGCCACTCGCCGTTTTCGCGGCGGAAACTGGCCAACTCGGTTTGCACCCTATCCTGTTTGTCGCGGCGAAATTTTATGGTGAACTCGACTTGCGCCGTATCGCCGGTTTCCGAAGCGTTGCGAATCTCCAGGCTGCGCCACTCGCATTCTTCCGCCATCCGCTCGGCTTCCGCTCGATTAAAGTCGTCTTTAATTTCCGGGGCATGGGTGCGCTCGATATGATCCAGCTTCCGTTGCACGAAGGCCGTGTAACGTGAGCGCATCAAGGCTTCGGCGGTGGGTGCCAGCGCACCATCGATGATCGGGCCGCAGCATTCGGCATAATCCAGTTTGGAGCCGCAAGGGCATAGCGTCATCGTTGATCTCCGGTCTGATCGTGAAAAATTGAGGTCGATCTAGCCATGGTAAGCGACAGCTGGATTCGGCTCAACGCTAATGCGCATTAACCAAAAACTTTTGTATCTATTCAACAATTGTGATGGGTGGATAAGCCCTGCGCATCCACCAAGGTTGCCGGATGCGCTTCGCTTATCCAGCCTACGATTGCTTTAGTCTGTATTAACTGAATAATTAAAAACTTTTTGTCTAAACACATTTTGGTTGTCGAATTTGCCCAGCCCCGAACGACTATTCGGTGCGAACACTATTTTTAGCCCGAGGAGTTGACCATGAAATACCTATGCCTGATTTGCGCCGAAACCGTGATGGAGGGAATGTCGGATGACGCGGCAGCCAAACACTTTGATGAATACACCGAATTTACCCAAGCCATCCGCGACAGCGGCCATTACCTGAGCTGCAATCGGCTACTGCCGGCCAATGCCGCCATCACGCTGCGGGTGCGAGGCGGTAAAGTGAGCATCACCGATGGCCCGTTCGCGGAAACCAAGGAACAACTAGGCGGCTATTACCTGATCGAAGCCGGCGATCTGAACGAAGCCATCCAGGTGGCCGCGCGGATACCTGGAGCGAAGTTGGGTTGCGTGGAAATCCGGCCGGTAGCGGAAGATTCAAAAACTCTGGAAGCATTGGGATTGGGCTAATCACAATCCTGCCTAACTTAGCCGGCAAAAAAACTTTGATGCGCTGTCGATTTGAGCAGTCGCCGTTCGACTAAGGATGCAATCCATAGTTATCAGTACTCAACCCAAAACGAGGAAAACCCCATGACCGCCAATATCAAATCCATCCCAGACGGCTACCACACGCTTACCCCTTATCTGGTAGTGCAAGGCGCGGCTCAGGCGCTGGAGTTTTATAAAAACGCTTTTGCGGCCAGCGAGCTATCCCGCCTGAATGCACCGGACGGCAACATAGCTCACGCCGAATTCAAAATCGGCGATTCGATATTCATGCTCGCCGACGAAAATCCGCATTGCAGCGATCATTCGCCGAAAGCCCTGGGTGGCACGCCGGTCAAGCTGTTCTTGTACGTCGCGGATGTCGATACGGTGTTTGCCGCCGCAATTCAGGCCGGTGCCACGCAAACCAGGCCACCCGCCGACCAATTCTGGGGCGACCGGATGGGTGCGGTGAGCGATCCGTTCGGCCATCAATGGCTGCTTGCCACGCATATCGAAGATGTCGATCCCAGCGAAATGCCCAGCCGTATGGCCGCATTTTTCGCGGTGCAAGCGGCGGGCGGCGGAACTGTATAAAGCAGTTAAACCGCATTTCTATCAATTCTGCACAGAGGAGGCGATTATGAAATATATGTTATTGATTTATCTTGAAGAGCACAGCCTGGACGAAGCCGAACGGGAAGCCTGTTATGTCGAGTCCACCCAACTCGCGCACAAGCTCAAAGCCAACGGCCAATACCTGGCGGCCAGTCCGTTGCAACCCACCACCATGGCTACCAGCGTGCGGGTACGGGACGGCAAGCGCTTCGTCACCGACGGCCCGTTCGCGGAAACCCGCGAACAACTGGGCGGCTATTATTTGATCGACGCCCCGGATCTGGACGCTGCCATCGCTATCGCCGAACAGATTCCGATGGCGCGCAAGGGCACCGTCGAAGTGCGGCCGCTGATCGAGATTCCGGGCCTGCCAGGCGATTGAACCTACCAAGCTTTAGGAGACAACCATGATCAAAACCATCCTTATCGTTTTAGTCGTAATACTGGTCGCGGTACTGATCTACGCGGCGACCAAACCGGATACTTTCCGCGTACAACGCTCGATCACTATCAAAGCGACCCCGGAAACGATTTTTCCGTTGATCAACGATTTGCACAGCATGCAGACTTGGTCGGCTTGGGAAAAAGTGGACCCCGGCATGAAGCGGACATACAGCGGCGTAACCAGCGGGCCGGGTGCGGTCTATGAATGGGAAGGCAACCAGGAAATCGGCCAGGGACGCATGGAGATTCTTGAGGCGACGCCGCCCGCAAAAATAACGCTGCGGATGGATTTCATCAAACCGTTTCCATGCCAAAACACCTTGGAATTTGTTCTACAAACCGAGGGGGACTCGACGCACGTCACGCAAGCGATCTTCGGCCCTAGTCCTTATCTTTCCAAAGTAATGAGTCTGGTGTTCAGCATGGACAAGATGATAGGTGGGAAATTCACAGAAGGCTTGGCCGAGCTAAAGACCATCGCCGAAAAGTAATCAGGTATTTCAATTTCAGAGGAAAAGCCATGAATCCAACGGAGCAAACAACTGATTCGCGGGAACTGGTGTTGACGCGGTTGATCGATGCGCCAGCCGAGAAACTCTATAGAGCCTGGACCGAACCGGCACTGCTCAAGCAGTGGTTTTGTCCAAAGCCCTGGACCGTGCCTTCTGCCGAACTCGATGTCAGGGCCGGCGGCACCAGCATAATCGTGATGCGTAGCCCGGAAGGCCAGGAGTTTCCCAACCAAGGCATCTATCTCGAAGTTGTGGAAAACGAGCGCTTGGTGTTCACCGACGCCTATACCAGCGCGTGGGAACCCTCCGCCAAACCCTTCATGACCGCCATCGTCACCTTTACGCATGAAGGCGGAAAAACCCGCTACACCGCTCGCTTACTGCATTGGAGCGCGGCAGACCGGAAAACCCACGAAGAGATGGGCTTTCACGAAGGCTGGGGAAAAGCCACGGACCAGCTTGCCGAGTTGGTGACCAGCGTGTGGGCCGGATAGTCAAGTATTACCTTTCACATCATGTAGGAGTAGATCTCATGCAAAAAATCACCCCGTTTTTATGGTTCGACCATCAAGCCGAAGAGGCGATGAATTTTTACGTCTCTATTTTCAAGAACTCGAAAGTCTTAAGCGTCAACCGTTACGGCGATGCCGGGCCGGGGCCGAAAGGTAGTGCGATGACCGCCAATTTCGAGCTGGACGGACAGGTATTTACCGCGCTCAACGGTGGCCCGATGTACCAGTTTTCTCCGGCGACTTCGTTTGTCGTACACTGCGAAACTCAAGCGGAAGTGGACCACTATTGGGAAAAGCTTTCGGAAGGCGGTAAGACCAATCAATGCGCCTGGCTGGACGACCAATTCGGCGTAACTTGGCAAATCGTGCCCAATGTGCTGCTTGAATTGATCAGCGATCCCGACCCGACAAAAGCCGGGCGGGTGATGCAGGCCATGATGCAAATGACCAAAATCGACATAGACACTTTAAAACGAGCCTACGAGCAATCCTGAATGAAACATCTATTCGCCATCCTCATACTGCTATTTGCCGGTCAAGCACGTGCCATTGAATGGCTGGACAATCCGGAGCTAGGCAAATTGTTTAGCGACGCCGGCGTAGAAGGCACCTTCGTGCTCTACGATGTCGATGCGAACCGCCTAATCGGCCATAACCAACTCCGCGCCGAGACCCGTTTTGTCCCAGCCTCGACCTTCAAAATAGTGAATAGCTTGATCGGCTTGGCGGTGGGTGCGGTCGACAGCGTCGACGAGCCGTTACCATACGGCGGCCAACCGCAAATGATTAAAGACTGGGAACGGGATATGGGTTTGCGCGAGGCGATCAAGCTGTCCAATGTGCCGATATATCAGGCGCTGGCCCGTCGTATCGGCCATGCCCGCATGCAAGAAGGGCTTGCCAACCTTGACTACGGCAACGCCGAAATCGGCGATAAGGTCGATAGGTTTTGGCTGGACGGGCCGCTAAGAATCAGCGCAGTGGAACAGTCAGTTTTTTTGGCACGCCTGGCGCGGGACCAATTACCGCTATCCGGCGATGTTCAGGCCAAAGTCCGGGAAATCGTCATGCTTGAACAAAGCGGAGATCGGACTTTATACGGCAAAACCGGATGGTTAAACGCACCCAACTCCGATACCGGCTGGTGGGTAGGCTGGGTCACGAATGGACAACACGTGTATAGCTTTGCATTGAATATCGATATTGCCCAGGCTGCCGATGCGCCAAAGCGCGTGGAGTTGGGCAAGGCTTGTCTTAAGGCCTTGGGGATATTCTAAACTCAACTTATTATCAGGCACGCAATGCCAACGCCACCTTAGCCAACCGCTCGCCCAACACCCAACACAAGCGTTTTTCATGCTCGGTCAGTTCGGAGTCAGTATCGGCAACGTGGCTAGGTCCGTAAGGCGTGCCACCGCTGACCGTTTCGCGCAGTGCAATTTCGTTACAGGGTAGACTCATCAACAACATGCCGTGATGCATCAAAGGCAGCATCATCGATAACAGCGTGGTTTCCTGACCGCCGTGCATGCTGCCGGTGGAGGTAAACACCCCGGCGGGCTTGCCGGACAAAGCGCCAGAGAACCACAGCGCCGTCGTGCCATCCAGAAAGTGTTTTAACGACGCCGCCATATTGCCGAAATGCGTCGGGCTGCCCAGCGCCAAGCCGTCGCAGGTTTCCAGGTCTTGCAAGCTTGCATAGGGCGCTCCGGCATCGGGAATGCTGTCGGCGATTTTCTCGCACACCGCCGATACTTCCGGCACCGTGCGCAACACCGCTTCCGCACCGGCCACCGACTCCACGCCCCGGCTAATCTGTTGGGCCATGCACGCGGTGCTGCCGTCGCGGCTGTAATAAAGGATCAGGATTTTCGCCATTAGAGTATCGCCAACACGTTTTCCGGCGGGCGACCGATGGCAGCTTTGCCGTCTTTCAACACGATGGGCCGTTCGATCAACTTGGGGATTCTGATCATCGCTTCGATCAAGTCCGCATCGCTTAAGGATTTATCGTCCAGGCCGTTTTCTTTATATTCCGGTTCCTTGGTGCGCATCAACTCGCGCGGCTTGATGTTGAGCTTGGTCAGGATGTCCTGCAATTCAGCGGCGGTAGGCGGGGATTTCAGATATTCGACAACTGCCGGCGTAACGCCTTGCGCTTCCAGTAGTTTTAAAGTGTCGCGGGATTTGCCGCAACGCGGGTTATGGTAGATTTTGACGCTCATGGTTTGCACCTTAATCATGACGGGTTGCGGCTATAATAGCACCCTTCGAATCACGGATAAGCTCCCAAAGCCATGCAATTACCCAACTATTCAACCGCCCGCGTGCTGGTGGTCGGCGACCTGATGCTGGACAGATACTGGCATGGCGCGACCTCGCGAATTTCCCCGGAAGCACCAGTTCCAGTGGTGCATGTTAAACAAGACGAATGCCGTCCTGGCGGCGCCGGCAACGTGGCCTTGAATATTGCGGCGCTGGGCGCAAAAGTATCTTTGCTCGGTTTTACCGGCGAAGACCAGGCCGCAACTGCGTTGGAAAAGATATTGAAGGATGCCGGAGTATTGTGCTTGTTTCAAGGCGTGCCCAATTTTCCGACCATCACCAAATTGCGGGTGATGAGCCGGCATCAGCAATTGATAAGGCTGGATTTTGAGGACGGCTTCCAGCAAGTCGATAGCGATGCGCTACTACACCTGTATCACGCCGAGATGACGCAATCGCAAGTCATCGTGCTGTCCGATTACGGCAAAGGCACCTTGAGCCAAGTGCAACAATTCATCCGCTTGGCCAAACAACTCAACAAACCGGTATTGGTCGATCCGAAAGGCAGCGATTTTTCGATTTACCGAGAAGCCACGCTGATCACGCCCAACCTCAGTGAATTTGAAGCGGTAGTTGGCCGTTGTGCCGATCAACAGCAAATCGTCGAGCGCGGCGTGAATTTACTGAACGAACTGGAGTTGCAAGCCCTGTTGGTCACCCGCGGCGAAAACGGCATGACCTTGCTCAGCAAAGCCGAAGAACCTTTGCATCTACCGACTCACGCCCGCGAAGTTTTCGATGTCACCGGCGCTGGCGACACGGTGATTTCCGTGCTGGCCGCCAGTCTGGCTGCAAAAAAGACACTGGCCGAAGCCACACAGCTTGCCAACATCGGCGCCGGCATCGTGGTCGGCAAAATGGGCACCGCCACCGTCAATACCGACGAGTTGAACGCTGCCTTGCAAGGCCCCCGCGCTCACCACAAAGGCGTCTGCACCTTTGCCGAGCTGCTTTCCGAACGCGCCGCTGCCAAGCAAAACGGTGAAAAAATCGTCGCCACCAACGGCTGTTTCGACATCCTGCATCCCGGCCATGTGCGTTACTTGCAGCAAGCCAAAACCCTGGGTGACCGTTTGGTGGTGTTGGTCAACAGCGATGCCTCGGTGCAACGCCTAAAAGGCCCGGAGCGCCCGGTCAACAAACTGGACCACCGGATGGAAATGCTGGCCGCGCTGGAATGCGTGGACTGGGTCGTGGAATTCGAACAAGACACCC
>FSSH01003702.1_pt1 | contig 21685 bp, 14 predicted proteins | sample 1166101 | NCBI WGS metagenome assembly FSSH01 (sample SAMEA32972668, study PRJEB13176) | freshwater metagenome | biome: Drinking water system; feature: Biomass in drinking water that filtered by 0.45 um membrane; material: drinking water | place: USA | collected 2012-12-20 | depth 0 m | reverse complement strand
GGCGTCGGCCTCACAGAGGAAGCCGCCAGGGAACGCGGCGAGGTGAAGGTCGGCAAATTCCCGATTATGGCGAACAGCCGCGCCAAGACCAATCACGAGCCCGACGGCTTTGTGAAGGTGATCGCCGATGCCAAAACCGATCGCGTGCTCGGCGTGTGGATGATCGCGTCGGTGGCGGGTAGCATGATCGCGCAGGCGGCGCAGGCGATGGAGTTCGGCGCGACCAGCGAGGACATCGCCTATACCTGCCACGCCCACCCCACCCATGCCGAAGCCTTCAAGGAAGCGGCGATGGCGGTCCAGGGCAAGCCGATCCACATCTGATCGGCGGTGGCCGGCGCGCGGTCTATAGGTCGCTCAGCGCCCAGCGCACCGGCTGCATGATGTGCGAGACGACCGGCTTGCCTTGCCGATCCGTCGCCGGCTTGAAGCGGCCGCGCTTGCGCAGCAGGCGGCAGGTCGTCTGGTCGAGCACGTCGCTGCCGCTGGTGAGCGCGAGCCGGCAATCATCGACACTGCCATCAATGGCGACACGCAGCGCGACCCAGCTGGTGCCCTCCACGTCTTCGCGCAGCGCCGCCGACGGATAGTCGTCGCTGGTGATCCATAGGCCGTCCTGCCGCAGCGGGCGCTCGGCGATGGCGGCGCGCTCCTCGGCGGTGATGCCAAGCTCGGCCTCGGCCGCCTCGTTGCATGTTTCGAGCCGGGCAAAACTCTGACGCAGATCAGCCAGGCCGAGGGTGACGGGCGCATGGCCGTCGATCGCAATGGTCATCGGCGGCGGCGGAGTGGTGGGCGCGTCAATCAGGGCGTCCAGATCGGCGCGTCGCATAACGAATTGGACCACCAGCGCGCCGGGTTCATCGGGCAGATACCAGCCAAAGTCGCTTTGAATGGCCGTTCCGCCAATGGTGACGGTGCCGGTCTTGGGAAAGGCCTTGGCGATTTCGTGCGGCGCGCTTTTGGTGTCGACGGGGGCGAGCAGGATCATCAACCGGATTGTCAGTGGTGCAGCCGGAACGCGCTGCCAGCCGATCGTCAACGGCTCGCCCGGCCGGTCATAGTCGCGCGCGACCGTGCAGAACGGCGCGCGATCGAGCCGCCACGCACTGGTTGGCGCGAGCGGCACGGCGGGCGGGGGCGGGGCTGGTGCCGCCTGGGCGATCGCCAGTGCCAGGACCGCGGCGATCATGGCGGCGCATTTCCGGCAGCGGCGGGCGGGCTGGCTGGCTGGGGCACCACGACGCCCGCGCGCTGGACAGTCGGCACGAACAGCGCATCGGGCGTCCGCGCGCATTCCTTGATCGCCTTTTCCCACGCCTTGGCGTCGGAGCGCCAGGATTGCTTGGACAAGAATGGGTAGGCGCGTTCGCCGGACAGCGTCTCCCACAGCAAATCGCGGAAATAGTTTAGGGTCGTCGGCGACGTTGCCTGCCACCAGTTCCAGTCGCGCACGGCCTGATCGCAGCGATAGCTGGCGGCCGCGCGATCATCGAAGCTATAGACCAGCTTCACCTTGCCGCCCGTGGCGTTCCCCACCGCATCGACGCCCGGCACCACCGCTGACGCGCGGGCGGCGTCGAGCGCAGCGGCATCGAGCAGCGGCGACCGGCTGCTCTCGACAAGGCGCGCATCGGTGATCGCGCCGGCGGGCGAATAGCTGACTTCGACGGCGACCTTGCCCAGATGCCCCGCCGCGCGCGCTGCCGCCGGCACGGGCGCGGGGCGCTGGTCGATCCGCCGGGGCTGGGCGAGACGCCGGGCGACCGCGCGCGGATAGGGGATGGGGTGGCCGGGCGGCAGATCGATCGCCGGCATCGCCGACGTCGCTGCCAGCGCAAGCCAGATCATCGTCGCCATCATGCCCCTTCGCCCCTTATCGGCATATCCCTAGCGCGGAGCCGAGATTGCAGGAAAGAGGGAAATTGGTGCGGCGGACGATCACCGCTGAGCCACGACGCCTCGCCATTTACATGGCCGCGATGCGCCCCATATCGCGAGGTGGATGACCCGCGCCACCCATATCCCGCCCCCCAGCCGCCTGCTTTGGGCCGCCGAGCTGCCGCGCGCCGCCTGGACGATCGCCGAGACCGCGTTTGCGCAGAAGTTGCTCGCGGAGGCGCCGCGCGGCGACGGGCGGCCGGTGATGACGCTGCCCGGCGTCGCGATGGGCGACATCTCGGTCGCGCGGCTCGCGGCCTATCTGCGCCGCCTTGGCTACCGCGCGCAAACCTGGCAGCTCGGCATCAACCGCGCGCGGCGCACGATCGGCGATGACGGCGAGCGGCTGATCGCGCGCATCGAGGCGCTGCATGTGGCGACCGGGGCACCGGTGACATTGGTGGGCGTGAGCCTGGGCGGCATCATGGCGCGGATCGCCGCGCATCGCCGGCCCGATCTGGTGCGCGAAGTGGTGACGATCCATTCGCCCTATGCCGGCGACGGCCGCGCCACCAATGTCCAGCGCGCGTTCGAATGGGTGAGCGGCGAACCGATCGACAGCCCGCACCTTGCCGGTCTGCTCGCCGAGGCGCGGCGGCCGCTGCCGGTGCCGGCCACTGCGCTGTGGAGCCGCAGCGACGGGCTGGTCAACGGCGCGGCGTGCCACGTGCCGGGCGAACCCGGACTGCGCGCGATCGAACTGCGCGGTGGGCATCTGCTGGTCGGCCAGCGCGCACGCGTGCTGCGCACGGTGGCCGACACGCTCGCCGGGGTCAGCGCCCGTTGAGCTGCCAGGTGACGACCATGACAAGATGCGACGGGATGGGGGTGCCCTGCGCATCGCGGGCCGGTCGCCACGTGGACCGCTTGATGAAGCCTTCGCATGTCGCTGCGTCGAGCTCGGCGCTCTTGCTGGAATCGATCACCTTGCAGTCGCCTACCCGCCCATCGGTGCCGATCCCGAGTAACGAAACGACGCGGCCCTGTGCGCGGCGACGAACCGCTTCGGGGGGATAGTGGTCTACAAGCCAGTTTCCCGGCCCGCTCACCGCCACAGCCTTCTCAGCGATCCGCCCGGTTTCCGCGGGATCGACCCCCAAAACTGCGATTTCCTGTTGCTAGCATTTTTCGAGCGCCGCGACGGCAATTTTCGCCTTGGGAACCGCGAGGGTCAGCGGCGCTGCTTTGCCGAACGCGAGCGTCACGCTTTCGGCTTCGCGCCACAGCCTGTAATCGTCCATGCGCACGCGCGCGGCGGCGATGCGCCGTTGCTTCTCCGCATCGACAGCGCTTTCGAACTGGCCCTTCACCTTGGTGCCGGAGGGGTTGAGCGTGACCTCGGCATCGCCCTCATCGGGCGTCCGCACGTCGGGGGGCATCAATGCGACCACCTCGACACTGGTTGACAGCGGCCAGGGCCGGATGCCGAGCGTGTAGCGCCGCTCGGCTGCCACGTAATCATGCTGGAGAATGCACATGTGCTCGCCATAATCGACAACCCATTTGCCGACAGGTTCGGGCGCCGCCTGCGTCTGTGCTGCGGCGGCAAGGGCAAGCAGACCGATCATCACATGCTCTCCTTTGCGCCGTTTGCGTTCTCGGCCCCCGGCCAAGGACAAATCTGCTTCGGCACAGACGCTTACGGCAGGAACTGGGTCTGCATCCAGGGCGAGCTGTGAAGCGCGGCTCCGGCGAGCGGAGCCGCGCCATCACATGAGCCCTCAGCCAATCACGAAGTCGTTGGCGGTGAGGTTGGCGAGCTGAACGTCCGAAAGCGTCAACGTGTTGCTGGCATCGAGGGTGATCACCACGTCGCTACCGCTCTGCACGGCGCGCGCAAGGATATCCGCAAAATTGGCGAACAGGCCCGATGCGAAGCGGACCGTGTCGGTCCCGATGGCAAAGTCGGTGATCCGGTCCTGGCCGAACCCTGCGCGGAAGATGAACTCGTCCGCTCCGGCGCCGCCGGTGAAGATGTTGGCGCCGCCATTGCCTTCGATCCGGTCGCCGAAGCTGGTGCCGATCACACGTTCTATGCCGGTCAGCGTATCGCCCTCGGCCGCGTTCCAACGGCCGATGCCGGCCGCAAGATCGATCCAGACGCCGCCAAACTCGCCCGAATAATCGGCCGTGTCGATGCCCGCGCCACCATCGATGACGTCCGCACCGGCGCCGCCGCGCAGGGTATCGTCGCCGTCGCCGCCGTTCAGCACATTGGTGCCGGCGTCGCCGATCAGCCCGTCGCCGAAGCTGGTGCCCGTGACATTTTCGAAGCCGCTGATGGTGTCGCCTTCGGCCGCGTTCCAGCGCGCGACGCCGGCCTGCAGATCGATCCAGACCGCGCCGAATTCGCCGGCATAGCTGAGCGTATCGACGCCGGTGCCGCCGATCAGCGTATCCGCGCCGATGCCGCCCGCGATCACGTCATCGCCCGCGCCGCCGTCGATCACATCGTTGCCGCCGCGACCGAAAAGCGTGTCGCTGCCGCCATTGCCGGTCAGCGCATTGGCGCCCGCATCGCCCCAAAGAGTGTCGGCGAAATCGGTGCCGAGCAGGTTTTCGATACCGATGAGGATGTCGCCCGCTGCCGCCCCGCCGGATCCGGTGCCGGCCTGCAGATCGACCGTCACCCCGCCGCTCGCGCCGCTGTAATAATAGTCGGCGGTGTCGACGCCGGTGCCGCCGTCCAGCGTATCGGCGCCGCCCGCGCCCGTCAGCGTGTCGTCGCCGTCGCCGCCGCGCAGGATGTTGGCGGCGTCGCTGCCGATCAGCCGGTCGCCAAAGCTGGTGCCGGTGACATTTTCGAGCCCGGCATAGCTGTCGCCTTCGGCGGCGTTCCAGCGGCCGCTGCCGCTGAGCAGGTTGACGAAGACCGCGCCGAACTCGCCGGTGAAGTCGACCGTATCGGTGCCAGTGCCGCCATCGACGATATCGGCGCCGCCGCCCGCCGCGATGAGATCGTCAGCGCCGCCGCCCGCCAGGCTGTTATTGTCCGCAGTCCCGATCAGCGTGTCGCCAAAGTTGGTGCCGATCACGCTTTCGATGCTGATCAGCACGTCACCCGCCGCCGCGCCGCCCACAATGCCGGTGGCCAGATTGACGCTGATCGCGGCAGTTTCTTCGGCATAGGTCGCGGTGTCGGTGCCGAGACCGCCGTTCAACGTGTCGGCGCCGCCACGGCCCATCAGCGTGTCGTCGCCGTCGCCGCCGGCCAGCACATTGTCGGCGGCATTGCCCAGCAGGGTGTCGCCAAAGCTGGTGCCCGTAACATTCTCGATGCCGGCATAGGTGTCGCCTTCAGCCGCGTTCCAGTTGCCGCGCCCGCTTGCCAGATCGACGCGCACCGCGCCGAATTCGCCCGTAAAATCGACCAGGTCGACGCCGTTGCCGCCGTCGATCGCGTCGGCGCCGGTGCCGCCCAGCAGCGTGTCGTTGCCGTCGCCGCCCTGCAGGCTGTCATTGCCGGCGAGCCCGCTCAGCAGATCGTCACCGCCGCCGCCGACCAGCACATTGCCGACCGCCGAACCGATCAGCCGGTCACCAAATTCGGTGCCGGTGAGGTTCTCGATGCTGATCAGCGTGTCGCCCTCGGCCGCGTTCCAACGCGCCTGCGCGGTCGTCAGGTCGACCCACACCGCGCCGAAGTCGCCCGCATAGGTCGCCGTGTCGGTGCCGCTGCTGCCGTTCAGCTGGTCGGCGCCGCTGCCGCCGCGCAGCACGTCGTTGCCGGGACCGCCGAACAGGCTGTCATTGCCCTCGCCGCCGTCGAGCAGATCGTCACCCGAATTGCCATCGATCACATCGTTGCCGCCGCCCCCGAACAGGCTGTTGTTCAGGAAGTCGCCAACGATGCCGTCGGCGAAGGCGGTGCCGATCACTTGCTCGATATTGGCGATCTGATCGCCATTGTTCACGGTGGCGAAGCTGGCACCCTGCAGCGTGACAGTGATCCCTGCCGCCGCATTGCCATAATCGACAATGTCCGCGCCATTGCCGCCGTCGAACAGCGAGCCTGCCGCGCCCGCGACGAAACGGTCGGCGCCTTCGCCGCCATTGGCCGTGATCGCGCTCGCCCCGACGATCACGGTGTCGTTGCCGCCGCCCGCATTCACGGTCAGCCGCGCGGCTTGCGTGCCCGTGGTGATGACGTCGGCGAATTCGCTGCCGCGCACGCTCCCCAGAATTTCGAAATTGACGATATAGCCGCCGGCATTGTTGTAGCTGCCGTTGATCAGGCTCGCGGTCGACACCGTCACGCCGGCGGTTGCGCCCCCGAACGAGAAGAACAACGTGTCGCTCCCGGTGCCGCCATCGGCGCTGTCCCCGACGCCGATATAGACGCGGTCGATGCCGTCGCCGGCCAGGATGGTATCGCGCTCAAGGCCGAGATCGTCGGCCGGCGTGTTGAATGACCCGGCCTGGAAATTGCCGGAAATCAGCAAGTCGTCGTTGATGCTGCCGGTCAGCTGGTCGGCGCCGTCTCCGCCCGCGAAGCTCACGGCCCCGCGGCCTGCGGTCAGAATGTCGTCGCCTTCGTCGCCGCTGATCGGGGAGGTGCTGAAGCCGGTGGCGTTGACAATGATGGTGTCGTTGCCGGCGCCGCCGTTGGCCGATCCGCTGCTGATATAGATGGTATCGCTGCCGGCGCCGCCGAACAGCGCAGCGAAGCTGTTGAGCGCGCCATAGATTGTGTCGTCGCCATCGCCGCCTTCGATGCGGTTGAGATACTGGCTGGAGCGGCCATCAAGGAAGTCGTTGCCCACGCCGCCATAGAGCGATTCGGTATAATATCCGGCGGTCAGCTGGTCATTGCCGCCACCGCCGATGATCGGACCGGAGATGAAGCTGCCGGTAAAGTTGGGCGAAAGGGTGATGACGTCGTCGAAATCGGAGCCTTCGAGCCAGCCGAAATTTTCGATGTTCGTGAGCGTGCCGCCGCCAATGGTGACGGTGGCCTGCCGGAAATCGGCGGTGACCCCGGCCGTCGCGCCACGCAGGCTCAGATAGAGCGTGTCACTGCCGGCGCCGCCGTCGACATTGTCGCCATAGCCTGCAAACAAGCGGTCGTCCCCGGCGCCGCCGTTCAGCGTGTCGACTTCCACGCCCGTGTCGAGCGTGGGCGCAGGATTGCCCGTTTGGGGCGGGCCGAAACCGCCTGAACGGTCGCCCGAATAGAGCGTGTCGTTGCCGTCTCCGCCGAAAATCGTGTCGCGGCCGGCATTGCCGGAAATATCGTCACTGCCGCCATAGCCATAAAGCGTGTCGTTGCCGCCATTGCCTGTGACGGTGTTGGCATCCTCGCTGCCGACGAAGCTGTCGTCGGCTGCGGTGCCGGTGAAGTTGATGACCCCGCTCGCCTGACCGGTCAGAACGGCTTCGATCGAATAGCTGCTGTTGCTGAATCGGATGACCTCGATATCGCGCAGCGTGTCGGTGCCATCGGGCGAGCCTGGGCGCAGATCCACCACCGTGACCACGCCGGTGTTGGGGTTGCGCGTGAACGCATAATCGCTCGGGATGCCCGAATAGACCGCGATGTCGTTTGGCGTGCTGCCGGGGAACAGGTCGCCGCCATAAAGCTGGGCGCCGCCGTTGATGGAGTCGTTGCCTGCGCCCCCGGTAATGGTGTCGGCGGCGTCGCCGCCCGTCAGCGTGTCGGCGCCTTCATCGCCGAGGATCGTCGCACCGACTGTCTGCGCGGCGACGATGATGTCATTGCCGGCGCCGCCCCGGACGCTGTAGAGCCCCGCAAAACCGCCGCTCTGGATAAAGATCTGGTCGTCGCCGGCATCACCGTTAATATTGCCGGTGGCGTAGATGATGTCATTGCCGTCGCCGCCGCTGATCGTCCCACTGGTGAGGGCACCCGAATAGATGGTGTCGTTGCCCGCGCCGCCAGCGATCGACTGCAGATATTGGCTGCCGCGCCCGTCCAGATAATCGTCACCGTCGCCGCCATCGAGCACGCCAGTATAATAGCCGGCAATCAGCCGATCATTGCCGCCCATGCCGAACACCGGCGTGAACGCGCTATAGCCGTTGCCGCTCCCCAGCGTGATGTCGTCGTCGAAATTGCTGCCCTGCACCCAGTTGACATTTTCGATGCCGCTGATGGTGCCCGTGCCATTGGCGACCACGCTTTGGCGAAAATCGGCCGTCACGCCGACCGTGGCGCCCAGAAAGCTGATCAGGAGCGAATCGCCGGTGCCGAACGGGCCATTGGCGCCGCCATCGACCGTGTCGTTATAGCCGGCGAAGATGACGTCACTGCCATCACCGCCATTGATCGTATCCGCCTCGGCCCCCGTGTCGAGCAGGGGGGGCGTAAAAGCAATATTGTAGTAGGGATAGTTGAATGCCGGCGAACGATCGGCCGAATAGAGCATGTCATCGCCGTCATCGCCGTTGATGATGTCGGCGCCGGCACCGCCGGAGATATTGTCATTATTCGCGCCGCCGCTCAGCGTATCGTTGCCGCCATTGCCGGTGACGGTATCCGGTTCGCTGCCGCCCGTGAACGTGTTGTCGCCGTTATCCCCGGTATATGTTGCCACGACTAATGCCCTCACCTGTTACGCGGTTGAACTTTGGGTCGGCAGAATGTTGAAACGATCGCGCGCACGAAACCGCGCCACGAGCACCGGGCGCGGCCTGTAACCTTGCTGATCCTTGGGAAGTCCCCCATCCCACCTTTAACTGGCTAAGGCATGAAGTAACTCGCGCATCATATCAAGCGCCGCTCCGGTTGCTTGATGCAAAAAAAGGGTGCGTTTCAATCCACTTCGGTGCGTTTTCGCGACGAACAGGGAGGCTTCCTTGGCTCGATGCAGGGTGGGCGGATGCCTTGCTCCGGCCTTGCACCGGTCGGGGCACCCTGCCACGTGTCGGGGCAGGCTGAAGCAGACCGGGTTCGCTTCGGTCGTGCTGGGAAAGCGGCTAGCCTTTGGTCGTGATGGCGAGCCATCGCGCAGGCCCCGGGATCAACGGCCTGCGCCATATTCCCCATGCGCGCTGGCTCAACCCGAAGACCGCTCAGGCGATGATGAAGTTCGCCCCGCCGGTATCTGCGTTCGGCAGCAGGAAGACATAATCTTCTCCCGCCTGGTAGCCGGCGACGCCATTGTTATCCACGACCAGGAAGGTCTGCCCCGACAGCGTGCCACTGTCGGGTGTAAACAGCACCGATCGCCCACGGGTCAGCAACCCATTCGTCGCCGCCGCCAGATTGGCGTCGAATGTTGCCGTGCTCAGCGCGCCGCCCGTGACGAACGCATAGGATTGGAAAACCTGGTCGCTGATCCGGATGCGGTCGTTTGCGAAGTCGAAGTCAACGAGCCGGTCGTAATTTGTCGAACTTGATTGCGCGGCATTATCATAAAAGAATATGTCGGCGCCGCTGCCGCCGCGCAATGTGTCTCCGCCATTGCCGCCGAAAATCCAGTCGCCACCACGGCCGCCGGTAATCGTGTCTGCTGCCGTCCCGCCGTACAGGGTCAGGATGCCGTCGGTTTCGGCGCTGCCGTCAATGACGACCGCATTGGTGACCGAAGTGCCAAAGATCGTCCGGGTCTCGCCGGTCGGCACAAAGCTGTCGCTCACGGTGATGTTGAAGTTGTTTTCGGGCCCCGAGGGGCTGCGTAGCAGCACGACCACCTCGACCCCGAAGCGATCATCGACCGTGATCGTATAGTCGCCGTCGAGCGCGATCTGGTCGTTGTTGCCGATGCCGCCAATCACTCGATCCGACGGACCAAAGCGGCCTGGGCCGAAATAGAAGCCGTCGTTGCCGCGGCCGCCGGTCAACGTGTCGACGCCAAGTCCGCCGTAAATACGAACAGTGCCGTCGGTTTCAGCCGAGGCATTGACGGTGAGATTGTCGGTCGGCCCCAGCGATGTGCCGAAGATGGAGAGGCGCTGCCCGGCGGGTGTATTGGCGTTGTTGAGCGTGATGTCATAGCTGAATCCGGGCAGCACCGAGATCACCTCGACCCGGCTCAACGTGCTGAGGCCCAGTGTGAGCGCGTTGGCGCCGGCGTAATTGCCCTGCAGACCGATCTGGTCGTTGGTGCCGTTGCCGCCATCGACTCTGTCGGCGGCGGTGAATGCGGCGCCGAAAAAGAAGCCATCGTCTCCATCGCCGCCGTCGACCGTGTCATTGCCGCCCTGGCTGAGATCAAACCGATCGGCGCCGACCGATCCAAAGATGACATTGTCCGCACTATTGCCGGAAAGGGAGGCGTTTGCGGTCCCGGTATAGGTCAGCCGCTCGACATTGACGGGCAGAGCGTAGGCTGAAAGCGCGGTACGCACTTCGTCGTCACCCTGGTTGAGGAGTTCGGTAACGACGTCAAGCAGCGAATCGACGATGTAGATATCGCTGCCAGGGCCGCCGATCAGCGTGTCGTCGCCGGCGCCGCCGTCGAGCGTGTCGCCCCCCGAGTTGCCGGTCAGCGTGTTGTTGGCGCTGTTTCCGATAATCACGTCGTCGCCGCTGCCGCCGATGGCATTCTCGATCACCGTGCCTCGCGCGATCGACACATTGCCGACCTGCCCGCCAACGTTCGAAAATGTCTCCGGATTGAGGTTTATCCTCTGGTTTTGGCCAAAGCCCGAATAGTCGAGCGTATCGATGCCGCCATTGTCGAACACCGTATAGCCAACCCTCGGGTTCGCGGCCGCGTTGTATATCGCCCGGCCCGAAGTATTGTTGAAGCCATAGATGGTGTCGCCCGTACGGGTCAGCGTATTCGCGCCGTAAAGAACCGTAATGGCGATGCCATCGGCCACCATTGGCGAAACCGTAAATTGCCGGGTAAAGCCTTGCGAGGCAAAATAAGTGTTATTTATCTGGCTGAAATACGACATCACCGTCGTCGCCCAGCTATCGTTCTGATAAAGCGCGTCAACGGCATAAACAGCATCGGCATTATAGTTGCCAGGATGGCCAAGCCCCAGAACATGGCCGATTTCGTGTATATAGGCTTGAAAAGAAAGGCTGTTCAGGCTGGTGCCGTTCAGCGCCAGGAAGTTGGTGCCCACATTGACGGTGCCGCTAGTGGTTACACCGTTTGCGTAATTGGCGTTGGCGAAGGAATCGGGCTCGTTATCGTCGAACGTGATCTGTGCCGCGACGGTCACTTCCTGAAAAATGATGCCGGTCACGTCGGTCCATAGATTGAGCGCTTCGCGCGCCAGCGTCTGTCCAGCCGCAGTGAGACCGGTGACGTTGAAGGTCAGCGTCCCGCCCGGCGCCACGTTGAAGGCATGGCGCTGGGCCGGGCCGCCCCAATAGCCGTCAGTCAGCTGGTTGGCGATCTGGTCGTTGGTGTAAACCGGGATTGCGGGCGTGGTGAATGCGCTCAACGTATATTGCCCGGTTGCCGTGCCGGAACCGCCGACATCCAGATAATAGGTGCCCGACGTCGGCGCAGTGAACCGCAGCGCTGAATAACGGCCCTCGCCGGCATCGTCGTTTGTCACCAACTGCGTGCCGCCCACGTCGCGAACCGTGAGCGTGGTATCCACGGTCCCGTTTGCGACTATGGCGCCGGTGCGAAAGACATAGCTTTCGCCTGCTACCAGGGTGATCCGATACCAGTCGCGGTCCCCAACCGTTTCGATGTTCCCGCCGACGATGCCGCCGAGCGCCAGCGTCCCGGTCGTTCCGGTCGATCCCAGAACATTGTCGGCCCCGACAGTTGGGAGGGCAACGGCCAGCAGCCTAAAGCTGCCGGTCGATAAATCACTGAAGGTGCCGACATCGAGATAATAGGTTCCCGTCGCGGCCGGGGTATAGGCGATCAGCGAATAACGGCTGTCGCCCCCATCATCGTCGCTGGTGAGGGCCGCGCTCGCAGCATCTCGCAAAGTGAGGAAAGAGTCGGTTTGCGAGCCGGCAATTGCCTGCGTCGTGAAGACGTAGCGCTGCCCGGCGGTGAGTGTGACGGCGTACCAATCATGGTCGCCAAGTGTGTCGATAACGGTGTCGACCGAGCCGCCCAACGTGATCGTCGCGGTCGTCGCCGTCGTGTCGAGCACGGTGTCCGCATAGGGCTCCGGCTGGACGATCGGCAGCGTCAGCACTGTGTTTGCGCCGTTATTGCCCAGATACTCGGCCGACAGAGAGAGGCGCTTGGCGCCGCCAGCCGCCTCCTCTTCCACCCGCGCCATCGGATCGAGTTTCTGACAAACCGCACCCGAACAACAACTGCAGCCCGCTCTTGCCATGTGAGCCCCATTGCGTGGCTGCCGGCCCGCAATCTGCTACCGGCATGCCTGTTTGTGGAACATTGCGAATTTACAAGGCGCGACGCGGCGCCGCAAAGCCGTTTCGGCTCGCTTATGCGTCATCGCGGTGCGGGCGCGTCCAATCCAGCAACGACGTCGTGTGCGAGATGATCGATATCGGCGAGCGTGATCGCGCGGTCTGATATTGCTCTGTTGAAGCGGAGCATGGGCGCGCGCACGCCAGCTTCGACGGGGATGATGGTTGCCATCGCAATGCCCGGCGGCAAAATGGCGAGGTGCACGTCGAGCCCGCTTGCAGGGACGTCTGAGCGGGCCCGCACAGGGATTCCGCGCGCCCGCCCGAACGCCGCCACGAAGCGCTGGCAGATTGCGTCGGCGGTTATCTGCTTGATCAGATTTGCGCCGCTGACTGTGCAATGGATCTGCAACGGCGGCGTGCCGGTCATCGCGGCTCCGGTTGCCGGCAACAGGCAAAGGCTCAGCAGGCGCACGCGAAAGGGCATGGTGGTAGGTTAGGCGCACCGGCCCGGGCTGTCGATTGGCATTCGCTGCCAGCCGGCTCGCGGCTTGCATCAGGCCCTTATCGGGCCATATTTCGTCGGGTCGTCCGTGCCCTTGCTCTCCATGAACATATATGGAACAAAACCCTTCATGCTGACTCATATTTCCGTCCGCGGCGCGCGCGAGCACAATCTGAAGGGCGTCGACGTGGATATTCCGCGCGACACGCTGACCGTCATCACCGGGCTGTCGGGCAGTGGCAAATCGAGCCTCGCCTTCGACACCATCTATGCCGAGGGGCAGCGCCGCTATGTCGAGTCCTTAAGCGCCTATGCACGCCAGTTCCTCGAGATGATGCAGAAGCCCGATGTCGACCATATCGAGGGGCTCTCCCCGGCGATCAGCATCGAGCAGAAGACGACCAGCCGCAATCCGCGCTCGACTGTCGCCACCGTCACCGAAATCTATGATTATATGCGCCTGCTCTGGGCGCGTGTCGGCATTCCCTATTCGCCGGCGACCGGGCTGCCGATCGCCGCGCAGACGGTAAGCCAGATGGTCGACCGCGTGCTTGCGCTGCCCGCGGGCACGCGGCTGCTGCTGCTCGCGCCGGTCGTGCGCGGCCGCAAGGGCGAGTATCGCAAGGAGCTGGCGGAATGGCAGCGCGCCGGCTTCACCCGCGTGCGGATCGACGGGACGCTCCACGAAATCGACGCGGCGCCCGCGCTCGACAAGAAATACAAGCACGACATCGAGGTGGTGGTCGACCGGATCGTGGTGGGCGACGGCATCGCCACAAGGCTGGCCGAGAGCTTCGAGGCGGCGCTGAAGCTGGCGGAGGGGCTCGCCTATGTCGATCTGGTGGATGGCGTGGTGCCGGGGCGCGAGGACGAGGCGAGCGACGGCGGCGCGATGAAGGGCGCCGGCATTCCCGCCAACCGCATCGTGTTCAGCGAGAAGTTCGCGTGTCCCGTCAGTGGCTTCACCATTGCCGAAATCGAGCCGCGGCTGTTCAGCTTCAACGCGCCGCAAGGTGCGTGCCCGGCGTGCGACGGGCTGGGCGAGAAATTGCTGTTCGACGAGGATCTGGTCGTCCCCAACCACGCGCTTTCGCTAAAAAAAGGCGCGATCGTCCCCTGGGCAAAGTCGCAGCCGCCAAGCCCCTATTACATGCAGGTGCTGGGCAGCCTGGCGCGCGAATTCGGCTTCTCGCTCGATACGCCCTGGGCCGATCTGCCCGGCGAGGTGAAGCTCGTTATCCTCCACGGCACCGGCGGCAAGCCGGTGACGCTCTCCTTTGTCGACGGCCGCAAAAGCTATGACGTGAAGAAGCCGTTCGAGGGCGTGATCGGCAATCTCAACCGCCGGATGCTCTCCACCGAAAGCGCGTGGATGCGCGAGGAGCTGAGCAAATACCAGTCGAGCGCGCCGTGCGAGACCTGCCACGGCGCACGGCTGAAGCCCGAGGCGCTGGCCGTGAAGATCGGGATGCGCGACATCAGCAGCGTTACCCATTTGTCGGTGGTCGATGCGCTGGCGTGGTTCGCGGGCGTGCCCGAGCTGCTCACCCCGCAGCAGCGCGAAATCGCCCGCGCGATCCTGAAAGAGATCGACGAGCGGCTGGGCTTTCTCAACAATGTCGGGCTCGACTATCTCAATCTCGATCGCACCAGCGGCACGCTGTCGGGCGGGGAGAGCCAGCGCATCCGGCTCGCGAGCCAGATCGGCAGCGGGCTTTCGGGCGTGCTCTACGTGCTCGACGAACCCAGCATCGGCCTGCACCAGCGCGATAACGACATGCTGCTCGCCACCCTTCGCCGTCTCCGCGATCTCGGCAACACCGTGCTGGTCGTCGAGCATGACGAGGACGCCATCCGCAGCGCCGATTATATTCTCGACATGGGGCCGGGGGCGGGCGTGCATGGCGGCGAGATTGTTGCGCGCGGCACGCTCGACGAAATCCTCGCGACCAAGGGCAGCGTGACCGCCGATTACCTGAACGGCACCCGCGCGATTCCGGTGCCCGCCCAGCGCCGCAAGGGCAATGGCAAGAAGCTGACGCTGAGCGGCGCGACCGCCAACAACCTGAAGAACGTCACCGCCAGCATTCCGCTCGGCACCTTCACCTGCGTGACGGGCGTGTCGGGATCGGGCAAGTCGAGCTTCACGATCGACACGCTCTATGCCGCCGCCGCGCGCGCGCTGAACGGCGCGCGGATCATCGCCGGCAAGCATGACAAGATCACCGGCCTCCAGCATCTCGACAAGGTGATCGACATCGATCAGTCGCCGATCGGCCGCACCCCGCGCTCGAACCCGGCCACCTATACCGGCGCCTTCACCGCGATCCGCGACTGGTTCGCGGGGCTACCCGAGGCGCAGGCGCGCGGCTACAAGCCCGGCCGCTTCAGCTTCAACGTGAAGGGCGGGCGGTGCGAGGCGTGCAGCGGCGACGGGCTCATCAAGATCGAGATGCACTTCCTGCCTGATGTCTATGTCACCTGTGACGTGTGCCACGGGCATCGCTACAACCGCGAAACGCTGGAGGTGAAGTTCAAGGGGCACAGCATCGCCGATGTGCTCGACATGACGGTTGAGGATGCGGTCGAATTCTTCAAGGCGGTGCCGCCGATCCGCGACAAGATGGCGATGCTCGCCGAAGTGGGCCTGGGCTATGTGAAGGTCGGCCAGCAGGCGACGACGCTTTCGGGCGGCGAGGCGCAGCGGGTGAAGCTGGCCAAGGAACTCGCCCGCCGCTCGACGGGGCAGACGCTCTACATCCTCGACGAGCCGACCACGGGGCTGCATTTCGAGGATGTGCGCAAGCTCCTGGAAGTGCTCCACGCGCTGGTCGAACAGGGCAACAGCGTCGTCGTGATCGAGCATAATCTCGATGTCATCAAGACCGCCGACTGGGTGCTCGACCTGGGGCCCGAAGGCGGCGTGAAGGGCGGCGAAGTCGTCGCGGAGGGGACGCCGGAGCAGGTGGTGAAGGTGGCGCGGAGCTTTACCGGGCGGTATCTGGCGGGGTTGCTGGGCAAGGGTGCAGCCGCGCCCCCGCTGCCCACGCCCTCCAAACCAAAAGCCAAGCGGGCACGGGTGGCAGCCGAGTGAGCTACCGGCCGGAGTTCGAAGCCGCACTCCGGTTGCTCGCGCGGGTAAGCGAGGCGATGGTGGCGCGGGGGTATCAGCGCCCGGTGCTCGTCGGCGGCGGGGCCGTCGAACTCTACTCGCAGAGCGCGGTAACGACAGGCGACTTCGATCTGGTCACCGGACGGCAGGAGGATTTCGAGCGGATCATGCAGGGTTATGGCTTCACGCGCCCCACTGGCGCGGGTCGCGCCAAGCGCGGCTGGGTTCATGCCAATCTCGCACTCGGTTTTGAGGTCGTCTCGGCCACCTTGCTTGACGGCCTTGCCGACGGCGATCGGGTCCTGCTGCTTGATATGGGCGCGAGTGGGATCATTGCCGTCCTTTCGGTGGAGGACATGATCGCCGACCGCATGGGCCAATATGCCAGCGGCAGCGCGCCCGAGATGCTGGGGCAGGCGCGCCAGCTTTACCAGCTTCACGCCGATTGCGACCGTGCCTATCTTGCGCGTCGCATCATGGAGGAGAGCGCCGGTGACTACGGGATCGAAGCGCTTGAAGCGCATGACATTTGAGGCGATGGCGGCGGATGTCGAGCGGCGGCGTCAGGCGGCGGGTGTTGACGAGCTCCCCCGCAACAGCGGTGTACGGCGCACGCCGAGCAAGCGCGCCTTGCTGCAGGCGATCGCCGACGCCGGCGGTAAATGGTGATCGCCGGTTCGCGCGCCAACCCCGCGAGCCCGTAAAGGGGCCAGCCCCCCAGCGCAACCAAGCGGGCGCGCGCGCATTTAACCTTCATAAATTCTGCATGGAGGCGATGATGCGCATTCTACTCGGTCTGGTGGCCGCTTCGATGGTGGCGGGCTGCGCGACCTATGACGATGGCTATGGCTATCGCCGCTACGATTATGACCGTCCCGATCCCAGTTATGGCGGCTATTATGCCGAGCGCTATTATCGCGACGGCCCCAATTATCGCGAGCGCCGCTTGCGCGCCAATGACCGCGTCTATCGCGGGCAGGACGGGCGCTATTATTGCCGCCGCAACGACGGCACCACCGGGCTGATCGCGGGCGGCGCGATCGGCGGGTTGCTGGGGAACGTGATTGCGCCCGGCGGCTCCAAGACTCTCGGCACCATCCTGGGCGCAGCCGGCGGCGCGGCGATCGGCACGTCGGTCGATCGTGACCAGGTGACCTGCCGCTGATCCAGCCCGACCATCGGCACAATCTTGCGACATCCGGTGGCTATGCTGCCGGATGTCCGTTTTGGAGGAAGCAGACTCATGTCGCCCAGGATCTTCATTCTCGCCGCTGTGCTCGGCGCCGTTGCCGTCCCCGCCGCAGCCGATGCCCAGCGCTGGCAGCCGATCGCCCAGCGCAAGGTCAATCTGAGCGCGCGCATCGACCAGGGCATCCGCTCGAGCGAACTCAACCGCCGCGAGGCGAGCCGGCTGATCGGCCAGCTCGATTCGCTCGTGGTGCTCGAGCGGCGCTACCGCGCTTCGGGACGCATCCTCACGGCCGGCGAGCGCCGCGAGCTCGACCGGCGCTATGATGCGCTCAGTATGCGCGTCAATCGCCAGAAGCATGACCGGCAGGGCCGTTATTAAACAATAGTTGCCGGCACGCGCGGCTATGCTATCCGCCTCGGCTCGATAATCGAGCCCTAGGAGAGTGTCGCCGATGCGTGCCAGCCTGTTTGCCGCCCTTGTCTCCGCAGCGGTTGCCACACCTGCTGTTGCTGCCCCGGTCAATTATGGCGGGCTGGCGCTGGCGCCGCGTGGTGATCGCATCGCCAGCGTCGACAGCGGCGCCGGCCGTGCGGCGATTGTGATCCGCTCGGCGCGCGACGGCAAGGTGATCGAGAAAATCGATCCGTGCGCGACGTGCAGCTATTCGGGGCTAAGCTTCGCGGCCGACGGCGCGCTTGCCTTCCTCGCGCGCGATCGCAGCAGCGGCACGGTGACTCTCGACATTGCCGAAGGTGGTCAGGTGCGCGGCATTGCCACGATCAAGGGCATCGCGCAGACACCGCGCTGGTCGCCGGATGGCAGCCGGATCGCGCTGCTGGTGACGATTGGCGCCGCCAAGGAAGCGGGCGCCGCCCAAGCGGGCGTGCGCCAGGTGGGCGAGATCGGAGCGACCAGCGACGAGCAGCGGCTCGCCGTGTTCGACAGGGGCCAGACGATCGCTGCCGAAGCGGTCAAGCCGCTCAGCCCGGCCGGCCGCTACATCTACGAATATGACTGGACGCCCGACGGCAAGGCGTTCGTCGTCACCTCGGCGCTGGGCAATGGCGACGACAATTGGTGGGTGGCGACGCTCGACGCGGTCGACGCCGCCACCGGCGCGGTCCGCACCATCGCCCGCCCGGCGACCCAGCTCAGCTTCCCGCGCGTGTCGCATGATGGCAAGACGGTGGCCTATATTGGCGGGCTGATGAGCGATTTCGGCGTGGTCGGCGGCGACATCTTCACGGTGCCGTTCGAAGGCGGCGCGCCGGTGAACGCGACCGAGGGCGACAAGGCGAGCGTCACCAGCATCGACTGGACCGTGGGCGGCCTGCGTGCGGTGCGGCTGCGCGGCGACCAGATGGAAATCGCCCGCTTCGTGCCGGCCAAGGGCATGACGGTGCTGTGGTCGCGCGCGGCGAGCTTTGCAGCGGGCGATGGCCGCGCCGCCTTCTCGGCCGACGGCGCCAGTTTCGTGACGGTGGCGCAGGATTTCGAGCGCGCGCCGGCGATCTTCGCCTCGGCTCGGAGCGGTGCCGTGCAGCTGACGCACGATAATGACGCGATCAAGCCGATCGTGAAGGCCACGAGCATCAGCTGGACCAACGAAGGCTTCACCTCGCAAGGGTGGCTGCTCGCGCCGGTGGATGCCGATCCTGCGCGCAAGGCGCCGATGATCACCGTGGTGCATGGCGGTCCGTCCTCGGCCAGCACGCCCAACTTCTTCGAGCGCGGCACCAATGCCGAACTGTTGAAGCGCGGCTTCTACATCTTCCTGCCCAATCCGCGCGGCAGCTATGGCCAGGGCGAGGCGTTCACCGCCGCCAATCGCCGCGATTTCGGCGGCGGCGATCTGCGCGACATCCTCGCCGGTATCGATGCGGTGGAGAAGCAGGCGCCGATCGACGATGCGCGGCTGGGCCTCACCGGCGGCAGCTATGGCGGTTTCATGGCGATGTGGACCAACACCCAGACCAACCGCTTCAAGGCGATCGTCGCGGGCGCGGGCATTTCGGACTGGATCAGTTATTACGGCACCAATGGCATCAGCACTTGGATGGTGCCGTTCTTCGGCAAGCCGATGTATGAGGATTTCGAGGCCTATCAGAAGCCCTCGGCCATCTTCCAGATCGCCAAGGCCAAGACGCCGACCTTCATTTATGTCGGCGAGCGCGACATCGAGGTGCCGCCGACCCAGTCGATCGAATATTGGCACGCTTTGCGCGATTTGGGCGTGCCGGTCAGCCTGGTTATCTACCCCGAGGAAGGGCACGGCATCCGCAACCCGCAAAACGCGATCGACCTGAACCGCCGCGTCATCGCCTGGTTCGAGAAATATCTGGCGGCGCCGGCCAACTGATCGGCGCACGGGCGGGGGTCAGCGCAGCGGCTTGCCGCTGTCCTTCCATTTGTCGAGCACGGGGCTCTGCGGCAGCGTGTCGACGGGCGGTGCCGGCGTGGCGATCGGCACGCTGGTGGCGGCATAATCGGCGCGGATGGTGTCGGCCGAAGTGATTGCGAACGGCGCGGGGGCAGCGCCTGCGGCGATCACCGGGCCGGGCAGCGCGCCCAAGCGCGGGTGCGGCATGGGCAGCGGCTCGCCCCCGGCATAGCGGCGCGAAAGCGCACCGGGCATTCCCCAATAGCCCTGCCAGCGGTGGAAGAAATGCGCGCCGATCGCCGCCGTCATCACCATCTGCCGGTTCCACGCGGGGGTGACGGCATAGGTGTGGTAATGCGTCGCGGTGCCCACTTGCGGCTCGGTCAGGCCGCCGAGCATCGCCGATGCGGTGCGCAGCGCGCGCGCCCAGCCGGCGGCGGAAGGGGCCCGCGCCAGCGCGCCGTCGCACGCGAAACTGAACTGGCAGCCGCGCTTTTCCGAACCCTGATAGACGACGCCGCACACCGTGCCCGGAAAGGCCGGATGGCGCACCCGGTTCAGGATCACCTGCGCCACTGCGCGCTGGCCGGCATCGGGCTCGCTCGCCGATTCATAATAGATCGCGGTCGCCAGGCAGTTGAGCGCGCGGCCCAGATCCTGGCCGGAGGCGCGCGCCATCGAAAACGGGCGTGCCGGGGTGATGGTGCCATCGGTCCCGGGGACATAGGCGGACACTGGAAGATCGGGCAGCAACGTCGTGCCGGTCACGCCGGCGGCGGGCGCGGCATAGGTGGCCGGCATTGTGGGTGCCTCGGCTGGCGGCGGCTCGTCATAGAGCAGCGCGGCACCCGGGAAATGGTCCTGCGCGTCGAACCCGCGCGGTTTTGCGGTGCTGGCAGCGGATGGCAGATGGTCGATGATCGCGCGGATCGCAGCCTGCGCCGAATAGCCGATGGTGGCAAGCGCCAGCAACGCCGCCAGCCGCAGCGTCCTGGTTCGCACCCTCATCGCTTCACTCGTCACGCGCGCCTCGCCCAAGCCGATGGACGGCATAGCGCATTCCGCAAGCAAAGACTGCCCCCGATTTCGGGTTGTGCCGTGTTGAAACAGTCTTTGGTTAACGTAACATCCTTGTCAAAACACGGCGCGTCACCGTGCTGGCAGGACAAACTGCCGCGATTATTTGAGCGCGGCAGTGTCGAGATTGAGCTTGTCGGCCGCAATCAGTTCCAGCTGCGGATAGGTCTTGCGCAATTCTTCGACAAACTGCTTGGCATCGCCCACCACGATGATGCTGGCCGAGGCCGGATCGAGCAGCTTGGCGGCTGCAGCCTGCACCGCCGCCGGATCAATGCCCGCGATTTCGGGGGTGTAGCGCTTCAGCTCGTCGAGCGGCACGCGGTTGAGCACATAGGTGCTGATGGTGTTCGCCAGCCCCTCGGTCGTCTCGGTCGCGCGGCCGAAATTGCCGATCAGCACCTGCTTGCGGGTGTCGAGTTCGGCCGCCGGCACGGTTTCGCTGCCCAGCCGCTTCATTTCGGCCAGAATCAGCCCCACGACTTCGGGCGCGGACGGGTTCTTGGTCTGGGTCTGTGCGGTCATCGGACCGGTGCCGGCGCGGCCCGACAGGCTGCTGCCCGCGCCATAGGCAAGGCCACGCTTGATGCGGATTTCCTGGTTCAGGCGCGAGGAGAAGCCCGTGCCCAGCACCGCATTGGCGGTCTGCGCCGCGTGGAAACCAGGGGCGCTGCGGGCAATGCCGGTGCGCGCGATGACGACGCCGGCCTGGCCGGTGCCGGCGAGATCGACGACGATGACGCGCGGGGCCGGCGGCGCGATGACGGCGCTGTCGGCTGCGGGCGTCGCCTTAGGCGCGGTCCAGCTGCCGAAATAGGTCTGCGCGAGTGCCTTGCCCTGTGCTGCGGTAAGGTCACCGGTGAGCACCAGCGTGGCCTGGTCCGGCCGCCAGTTGCGGACATAAGCGGCGGCGATCTGGTCGCGGGTCAGTGACTTGAGAGAGGTCGGCGTGCCGCTCAGCATGCTGCCATAGGTGCCGTTGCCGAACACCGCGCGCGCCGCGACAAAGCTTGCCAGCCGCGCCGGGTCCTTCAGTTCCACCTTGATGCCGTCGATCGTCTGGCTGCGCGCGCGGTCAATCTCGGCCTGCGCGAACATCGGTTTGCGCGCGGCATCGGCCATGATCGCCAGTGCCTTGCCCGCCTGGTCGGACTTGACCGAGACGCTGAGCGTCGACCCGTCCCATTCGCCATTGCTGTCGATCGACCCGCCCA
>FSSH01001312.1_pt1 | contig 21723 bp, 19 predicted proteins | sample 1166101 | NCBI WGS metagenome assembly FSSH01 (sample SAMEA32972668, study PRJEB13176) | freshwater metagenome | biome: Drinking water system; feature: Biomass in drinking water that filtered by 0.45 um membrane; material: drinking water | place: USA | collected 2012-12-20 | depth 0 m | reverse complement strand
CGTGGCCCGCCAGAGCGCGCTAAAGTAGCCGATTTTCTCTGGCATCAAGATTGTCAAGCGATATTATCGCTTGACAATTACGAATAATAAGCGATATTATCGCCAATGAAGACGATCATTCTCACGCTGAGCGCCGCGAAAGATCTTGATGCCGTTCCTCGAGATGCGCGTGAGCGGGTGGAATCAGGGCTCAACCGCTACGCGATAACCGGCCAAGGCCACGTGAAGGCCCTTCAAGGGCGCGATGGCTACCGCCTCCGTATTGGCAGCTACCGGGTGATCTTCGATGAGGATGCAACCACGATCCTGGCGATCTACATCGGGCGCCGAGCTACGACGACTTACAAGAGGAGCTAACGCCATGAGTGAACTACAGATCATTCGGACGCCCAGCGGCGAAGAGCTGGTGGTACTGCCCCGGGCCGAATATGAAGCACTCTTAGAGCGCGCCGATCATGACGCCGAAGACGCAGACGACGTCGCCACCTACGATGCCCGTAAGGCCGAATTGGCTGCAGGTGGCGTTATGCTGCCTCCGGAAGTTAGCGCGGCGATTGTTCGAGGTGACAGTCGGCTGAAAGCCATTCGGAAGTGGCGCGATGAAACGCAACTGCATTTGGAGTTCAAGACAGGTATCGGTCAGGGTTATTTGTCCGATCTGGAAAGCGGACGTCGAACGGGAACCCTCGAGACCATCAAGAAGCTCGCGACGGCTTTGGATGTGCCGGTGGAGTGGCTTTCGTAAACGATATCGCGCTTTCCCGACAACTCTCCAGTTTTTCGTGAAGGGTCTTGCGGGCAAGCCCGTCCCAGAGCGATAGCGTCGACATGGTGCTTATCATCGTCGGCCGAGGCCATGTCGGCGCAGGACTGGCAGGATCCATCTTGACGCGCTGGCGTGTCGTAATAATAATATTTATTATTATAAAACCTGTGAGAGCATCATGAACAGCCTGAAGCTCACAACCATCGGAACGTCAACCGGCGTTGTCATCCCCAAGGAGATGCTGGCGCGGCTAAGGGTTGCCAAGGGCGATACGCTCTATTTCACGGAAACGGCGGATGGCGGCTATCACCTCACCGCCTTTAATCCTGACTTTGCTGCGAAAATGGCCAAGGCCGAAGAGATTATGAACCGCTATCGCAACACGCTGAACGTGCTGGCGAAGTGAGCGAGCGGGTCTGGATCGACGAGCAACTGGCGCTGGCGGTGCATGAACAGTTGCTTGTCCGCGATGGCGGGCTGGCGGGTGTGCGCGATTTGGGCCTGGTGCGCTCCGCGCTGGCGCGCGCCCAGCAATTGGAAGCGTATGGCGATGATGTGGATACGGTCACGCTTGCCGCCGCCTATACCGTTGCCATCGTTCAAAACCACCCCTTTGCCGATGGCAACAAGCGCACAGGCTTTGTCGCAGGTTTGTTGTTTCTGGAATTGAACGGCATGGCCTTCACCGCAAGCGAAGAGGCGGCAACAGAAGCGGTGCTGGCACTCGCTTCTGGGCAAAGTGATGAAGGCGCCTATCGCGCTTTCCTACGTGACAATTCCAGTCCATTATCCCGTTGAGGGGCCTGTGGGCAGGGATGTGAATTGGAAAAGGACGGTATTTTATGTGAGATAAAATTTTTTCATTAAATCTATGATATTTATATTTAATTTCAATTTTATCAGCTGCAGAGACCCCCTCTCCGCCAGTTGCCCTAAGGTGTCCCCAGGGCACGCGGTGATCAGCGATGGTCAGGGCGGGGGAGCGCGGGAGGCTCGCCGCCTAGCCTGCATGCGCCTCTCGTTTCAGTTTCAGTTCAACAGTGCGAAGCGTCGGATCGCTGGCGTCAGGAGCAATCCGAAAGCCCAACTGCTGGCACATCCTGAGCATGGTTGAATTTTCGCTCAGGACTGAACCGAAGAGTTCTTCCAACCCATGAGCGCGCGCGTAATCGATGAGATGGCTCATCAGCTGCCAGCCCAGCCCCTTGCCTTTCAGGTGCGAGCGCACAAGGACGGCATATTCGCCGCGCCTGTAGTCGGGGTCTGCGGCAAAGCGCACGACGCCAAGCAGGGCGCCACTTTGCATATCAAGCGCAACGAAAGCGATTTCGCGCGCATAATCGATCTGGGTGAAGCGGGCGATAAAGCGATGGGCAAGCCGCGACTTTGGCATGAAGAAGCGCAGGCGGTAATCCTCGGTCCTGATGTCGGCCATGAACGCCTCGTAGAGCCCTTCATCGGCCGGGATGATGGGGCGGATATGCACCCCGCCGACCCCTTCGATGAGGAGACGCTTTTCCCAGCCTGCGGGATAAGGCCTGATGACCATGGGTTGGCGCGGCGCGTCGGTCAGGCTGGCAATTCTCACGCGCGCATCCAGGGCGATCACGCCATTGACGTCGGCCAGAAGCGGATTGATATCGATCTCGCGCAGCTCATCATGCGCCGTTACCAGATTACACAGGGCAACCAGCGCATCGGCGATGGCGATGAGGTTGGCTGCGGGCTTGTCGCGGTAGCCGGCCAGCAGGCGCGCGATGCGCGTTCCGGCAATGAGCTCAAGGGCGCTGTCGCGATCAAGGGGCGGCAAAGCGAGCGCCGTATCGCTGAGGATTTCCGCCGCCGTTCCGCCAGCTCCAAACAGCAGCATGGGGCCGAAATTCTCATCCACGCTCATGCCGAGGATAAGCTCATGCGCATGCGGCCGGCGGATCATGGGAGCAAGCGTGAAGCCGTCGATATGGGCATCTGGCCGGCGCTCACGGACGCGCTGGAGCATGGCATCGGCTGCCTCGCGCACACCAGCCGGGCTTGCCAGATCAAGGCGCACGCCATCGACATCGGATTTGTGTGAAATATCGCGGGACAGGATTTTAAGTGCCACGCCGGGCGCCTGGCGTAGAAGTGTCGCCGCGATGTCGGCTGCTTCGTCGCTGCTGGTTGCAATCAGGCTTTCAACGACCGGAATGCCTGCTGCGGCGATCAGCGATTTGCTCTGTACTTCACTCAGCATGGTGCGCTCTTCGCGCCGGGCATGCTCGATGATGTGACGGCTTGCGGTACCCATGGCCGGCAGATCAGCCGCGCCTTGAGCGGGCGTACGCATCAGGGCGTCCTGTGCCTTTGCATAGCGCACGATATGCATATAGGCGCGGGCGGCGGAGCCGGGCGTTTGCAGACTTGGTATGTCGTGTTGGGCGAAGAGCGCGCGCGAAGACTGGACGGCTTCCTCGCCCAGCCAGTTCGTCATGACGATTGGCCGCCTTCCCTGCCGCGCCGCCTCCGTCACGGCCTCGACGGTCTTTTCGGCAACCGCCAGGGCGGGAGCGATAGCAGTTGGACAATAAAGGGCCAGCACGGCGTCCACGGTGCTGTCGGCCAGAATGATCGACAGCGCCTTGCCATAACGCTCCGCATCCGCATCGCCGATGATGTCGATCGGGTTGGCTTTTGACCAGTTCGCGGGCAGGAAGGCGTCAAGAGCCTTGCGTGTAGGGTCGCTGAGCGGAGCGATGTCGCCGCCAAAATCGACCAGACGATCGGCTGCCAGAACGCCTGCTCCCCCGCCATTGGTGAGAATGGTCAAACGCCCGCCTGTCAGGCGCGGCAGGCGGGCGAGCATTTCTGCGGCCTCGAAGAGTTCGTTGAGGTCGAGAACACGCACCAGACCGGCGCGGCGGAAGGCCGCATCATAGGCGCGATCGGACCCCGCCAGACGCCCGGTATGCGAGGCGGCCGCCTGGGCGGCGGCGGCGTGGCGGCCTGATTTGATGATGATCACCGGTTTGACGCGGGCAGCCCGCCTGGCTGCCGACATGAATTTCGCCGCGTTCGTGACGGCTTCCATATAGAGAAGAATGGCGCGGCTATCGACGTCGCCTGCCAGATAATCGAGAACATCGCCAAAATCGACGTCCGCCATATCGCCAAGCGACACCACATGGGAAAAGCCGATATCCCTGCCGGCGGCCCAGTCGATGATCGCGGTGATGAGGGCGCCTGATTGCGCGACCAGCGCCAGATGGCCCGCGCCCGCATGGCGATGGGCAAAACTGGCGTTGAGCTTCAGGCGCGGCAGCATGAGCCCGAGGATGTTGGGGCCAAGGATGCGCAGCAGTGCCGGCCTTGCCGCATTCAGCATCGCCTGGCGCAAGTGCGCGTCAAGACCAGCCGTCAGCACCGCAGCGGCGCGCGTGCCATGGGCTGCCAGCTCGGCGATGAGGGCGGGGATGGTGGCTGGCGGGGTGGCGATGATGGCCAGATCAACAGGATGCGGCAGGGCGCTGATACGAGCATGGCAGGGATGGCCGGCAACGTCGCTATGCTTGGGGTTGACGAAGTATATCTCACCGGCAAATCCCCCGCTCAGCAGATTGCGCGCAACTGTCGCGCCGATCGCGCCGGCACGCTCGCTGGCGCCGATGAGAACGAGCGAGCGCGGTTCAAAGAGAGCATCGAGATTGCGGATGGTCATGACATGATCCTGACGGCTGCCTAACATCGCAACGTGGAGATTTTACGAAGGTTGCTGGTGAGCCCGGCCATGATCGCCCGGCTCGCGGCAAATTCGTGCAATGCCGGAATCGATGGTGGGGATGTCCGATTATCCCGCCTCAGGCGAGAAACAGCTTTCGCAGTTGCGAACGAGTGATAAGATTGCCACGTGTATCGGGAGTACGCCACCATGAACTGCCATCCGGAAGTCTGCAGGTCAGGGATCACGACGGCAAACAGCTGTGAGGCATGCTGGGTGCGGCGGGGCAGCGTTTGCGCCGCCTTGTCGAGCGATGAGCTGGCTGTTCTTGCGTCATTGGCGCAGAAGGCGGAATTTGCTCCCAAGAAGGCGTTGTTTTTGCAAGGCGATCGTGTGGTGTCGGTGTTCAACATCACCTCCGGTGTTGTACGCCTCTACAAACTTCTGACTGATGGCCGCCGCCAGGTCATCGGCTTTGCCTTGCCTGGAGATTTCCTGGGGCTGGCGCGCGGCGATGCCTATGATTTCTCGGCCGATGCGGCGGATCATGTGAGTGCTTGTGCATTTTCACGCGCCGACTACACGGCGCTTGCCGATGCCAAGCCGCATCTGTTGCGGCAACTCTATGATTTTGCGGCCCATGAGCTGGCTCTGGCGCAAGATCAGATGGTGCTGCTGGGGCGGCGATCGGCCGAGGAAAAAGTGATCTGTTTTCTCCTGCGCCTGCAAGAACGCTGGGCGCGGATTGAGGGCAATGCGTCGGTGATGGTGCCGCTGCCGATGAACCGGCAGGATATCGCCGATTTTCTGGGTCTTACCATCGAAACCGTCAGCCGCACCTTCACCAGGCTGGCGCGCGACAAGACGATCCTGAACGTTTCGCAGGGCGTCAGGCTCATGAACCCTGATCGCATGGCCCGCATCGCTGCAACCTGATCCGGCGCCCTCCCGTCCGACGCTTTCGGGGACCGCGCTTTCCTGCACTGCGCCATATCCCCTGCTTAGACCGGATGTTTTTGCTGCGCATTGACATAGATCAATGCCGCCTCAACACGCCCTCGCTACGCCTAGCACCGAAGGCTGCAGCGCTCCTGCTGCTCCGCGAGGCAGAGGCCGGGTCATGGCAGCGACTGGAAATCCGATCCGACGGGCGACAACCGGCGAGATGGTGGGCATACTGATCGCCGCGATCTGCAGCGTTATGTTCCTGATCATTGCCGGCAAGACAGAACATTCGGGTTATGCCTTTCATGCCCTGGTGGCGATGCTGAGTGCGTTTGCCACCATCTTTCTCATCGGCAATCGCTGCTTCCAGCCTGGCCCGTTCCCCGCTCCTCAGGAAATCAACGGAAAACCCAATTACAATATGGGGCCGGTGAAGTTCGCGACAATTGCCGCGATGTTCTGGGGTATTGCCGGTTTTACGGTCGGACTGATCATCGCGCTGCAACTTGCCTTTCCTGTTCTGAACCTTGACCTGCCGTGGACAAGCTTCGGTCGCATGCGGCCCTTGCATACGTCAGCCGTCATTTTTGCCTTTGGCGGCAACGTGCTGCTGGCAACGTCTTTCTATGTCGTCCAGCGCACGTCGCGGGCAAGGCTTGCGGGCGATCTCTCGCCATGGTTCGTCGTGCTTGGCTACAATCTCTTCATCGTCATCGCCGGTACCGGTTATCTGCTTGGCATCACCCAGGGCAAGGAATACGCCGAGCCGGAATGGTATGCTGATTTATGGCTCACCATCGTCTGGGTGACCTATCTGCTGGTTTTTCTGGCAACGCTTGGCAAGCGCACCGAGCCGCACATCTATGTAGCGAACTGGTTCTATCTTGGTTTTATCGTCACGATCGCTGTCCTGCATCTGGGCAATAATCTGGCGGTGCCGGTGTCGCTCCTGTCGCCAAAATCCTACATTGTCTGGTCGGGCGTGCAGGATGCCATGTTCCAATGGTGGTATGGGCACAATGCGGTTGGTTTTTTCCTCACCGCGGGCTTCCTTGCCATCATGTATTATTTCGTGCCGAAGCGCGCGGGGCGGCCGATCTACAGCTACCGCCTGTCGATCATCCATTTCTGGGCCCTGATCTTTCTCTACATCTGGGCGGGTCCCCATCACCTCCACTACACCGCGCTGCCGGACTGGGCGCAGACGCTCGGCATGACCTTCTCGATCATGCTGTGGATGCCGTCCTGGGGCGGCATGATCAACGGGTTGATGACGCTTTCCGGCGCCTGGGACAAGCTGCGCACCGATCCGGTGCTGCGCATGATGGTTGTCTCGCTCGCATTTTACGGCATGTCGACCTTTGAGGGGCCGCTGATGTCGATCAAGACGGTCAACGCGCTCTCCCATTATACGGACTGGACGATCGGCCATGTGCATTCGGGTGCGCTTGGCTGGGTCGCCTATATCTCCTTCGGCGCCATCTATTGCCTCGTGCCATGGCTATGGAACCGCAAGGAGCTCTACTCTCTCAAGCTGGTGAACTGGCATTTCTGGATATCGACACTCGGCATCGTCTTCTACATCACGGCGATGTGGGTGTCGGGTATCCTGCAGGGCCTGATGTGGCGTTCCTACACCGCGCTGGGCTTCCTTGAATATTCCTTCATCGAGACGGTTGAGGCGATGCACCCCTTCTACGTCATCCGGGCGCTTGGTGGAGCGCTGTTCCTCATCGGCGCGCTCATCATGGTGTTCAATCTGTGGATGACAGTGCGTAGCGGCGAGCTTGCCGGGTCTGAGAGCGACACGTCCGTTTCACCGCAACTTTCACTTGCGCACTGAGGAGCCCGCTGATGTCGAATGTGGACATTCCTGCCACGCCGCGTCGTTCGCTGTGGTCGAAGCACAAATTCCTCGAGACCAATTCGATCATTCTGGTGATCGGTGTACTGCTGGTGATCTCGATTGGCGGTCTGGTCGAGATCGCGCCCCTGTTCTATCTGCAAAACACCATCGAGAAGGTCGAGGGTATGCGGCCCTACACGCCGCTCGAATTGGCGGGCCGTGCCATCTATGTGCGCGAGGGCTGTTATCTCTGTCACAGCCAGATGATCCGGCCGCTGCGCGATGAAGTCGAGCGTTACGGACACTACTCGCTGGCGGCTGAAAGCATGTATGACAAGCCCTTCCAATGGGGATCGAAGCGGACCGGTCCCGACCTTGCCCGTGTGGGTGGCAAGTATTCCGACGACTGGCAGGCGCGCCACCTCGCTGATCCGCGCTCGCTGGTGCCGCAATCGATCATGCCGGGCTATCCGTTTCTGGCAAAAACCGAACTTTCCTACGACGACATCGCAACGGAACTCAAAGCCAATCGCAATGGGGGCGTGCCCTACAGCGATGAGATGATCGCGCGCGCGATGGACGACCTGCGGGCGCAGGCGACACCCGATCATCCCGGCCAGTCGGCGTTTGAAAAGCGCTATCCCAAAGCGCAGGCGCGCGATTTCGACGGTAATCCCAACCGCATCAGCGAAGCCGACGCCCTCATCGCCTATCTGCAGATGCTGGGCAGCCTGGTTGATTTCAAGCTCTATGATGACAAAGCCAACATCCGCTAAGCGAGGCCGCCATGGACGCAACTTATCAATGGCTCGCAGGCTTCGCCCAATCGGCGGGCCTGCTCTATTTCGTCGGGATGTTTCTGGTGGTCTGTGTCTATGCGTTCTGGCCAAGAAATCGCGCCCGCTTCGAGCGCGCGGCGCTGACGCCGCTTCAGGAGGACTGAGCGATGGCCGATCCGCACAATGCCAGCAACGAGATTGACCACGTCACCGGAACGGCAACGACGGGCCATGAATGGGATGGCATCCGCGAGCTCAATACGCCGCTGCCACGCTGGTGGCTCAACATCTTTTACGTGACCATCATCTGGTCGATCGGCTACTGGATTGCCTATCCCGCCTGGCCGCTCATCAGCAGCACGACCAGGGGCGTGCTTGGCTATGCCACGCGCCTTGCGGTCGAGGATGATCTGGCCATTCAAAAAGCGGGGCGTGCCGTGCAGTCAGCAGAACTTGCTGGTGCGACGCTTGATCAGATCAAGGCTGATCAAGCCCTGCTGCGCATCGCGCTGGCGCAGGGTAAGTCCGCTTTCGGCGACAATTGTGTCGGCTGCCACGGCATCGGCGGCGCCGGCTCCAAGGGCTTTCCCAATCTTAACGATGATGACTGGCTGTGGGGCGGCACATTGGCGGCGATCCAGACCACGCTGCAGCACGGTGTGCGTGCGACAACCGATAATGAAACGCGCACCAGCCTGATGCCGGCCTTCGGGCGTGATGGCATCCTCAAGCGTAACGAGATCAATGCCGTTGCCAATCATGTGCGGATACTGGCGGGGCAGCCGGCTGAGCCAAAGGCGGACCTGGCTACAGGCAGCCGGATTTTCGAGCAGAATTGCGCTGTCTGTCATGGCCCGCAGGGCAAGGGTAACCAGGAGCTGGGTGCCCCCAACCTCACCGATGCCATCACTCTCTATGGCAACGATCTGGCCTCGCTGACCGAGACCATCACCAACAGCCGCAACGGCGTCATGCCGGCCTGGGGCGAGCGACTTGATGCCACAACAATCAAGGCGTTGACCGTTTATGTCCATTCACTCGGCGGAGGTCAGTGATTGTGTCAGCAGCGGAGGCTGAAACAGATGATGTCCCCTTCTTCGCGCCGTCGAAGAAGGTTTATCCGCAACATGTTTCAGGGCCTTTTCGCCGGGCGAAATGGCTGATCCTCCTTGCCTGCCTCGGCATCTATTATGCCCTGCCCTTCGTGCGCTGGGAGCGTGGTCCAAATCTGCCAAACCAGGCGGTTCTGGCCGATATCGCTCATAATCGTTTCTATTTTTTCTTCATCGAAATCTGGCCGCAGGAAGTCTACTATTTCACCGGATTGCTGATCCTTGCGGCCTTCATGCTGTTCTTGATGAATGCGGTCGCCGGGCGCCTGTGGTGCGGGTATCTGTGCCCGCAAACGGTGTGGACCGATCTCTTCCTGGCGGTGGAGCGCTTCTTCGAAGGTGACCGGCGCGAGCGGATCAGGCGCGATGAGGGTCCGTGGACCGTCGACAAGCTGTGGCGGAAAATTCTCAAGCATAGCTCATGGCTGATGATCGCCTGGTGGACGGGTGGTGCCTGGGTTCTCTATTTCGCCGACGCGCCGACGCTGGTGCGCGCACTTGCCAGCTTCACCGCGCCGGTGGCGGCTTACGTCTGGATCGCCATTTTGACCTTCACCACCTATGCGCTTGCCGGGATCATGCGCGAGCAGGTGTGCAAATACATGTGCCCGTGGCCGCGCATCCAGGCGGCGCTGACCGATGATGAGGCGCTGAATGTCACCTATCGCTATGATCGTGGGGAGCCGCGCACATCTTTCAAGCAGGCTTTGCGGCTGAGGGCGATTGGCGAGCCGGCGGGCGATTGCGTTGATTGTCAGCAATGCGTGGCCGTTTGCCCGACCGGGATTGATATTCGGGACGGATCGCAACTTGATTGCATCCAGTGCGGGCTGTGCATTGATGCCTGCGACAACGTGATGACAAAGACAGGCCGGTCGCAGGGGTTGATCGGTTATGATACCGCCGACAATGTCGAGCGCCGGCTTGCTGGAAAAACAACTCTCTATCGTCCGATCCGTGCACGTACCGTCATTTACGCGGTCCTGATCGCGCTTGTCGGCAGTGCCATGCTCTATCAGCTGGCAACGCGGCGGACAGTCGAGATTTCGGTGCTGCATGAACGCACGCCACTCTTTGTGAAGCTCAGCGACGGCTCCATTCGCAATGCTTTTGCGATCCGCATCCTCAACAAACGCCCCGACACAAGGCTGATCGTTCTGACAGTCGCCGGCCTGTCGGGGATCAGGCTTGAAGCGGTCGGGACCGATGCTACCGCCGACGGTCGGCCGATTGTGACGGTTGATCCTGATTCCTCGCGCGAAGTGCGGGTCTTTGTCACGGTGCCGCCGGGCGTTCCGCTCCGTGGTACGCAACCGATCTCGTTTATCGCCTCGGATCTGTTTGTTGGCGAGGTCGTCAGAAGCCAGGATCATTTTTTTGCACCTTAGAGACCGTTCACTCCTCAGTTGAAAGTGACGACATGGCAGTTGAACTTCACACGCGCCGGCCCGCTCCCCGTCCTGCCTTCGAACTGACGGGGTGGATGTGTCTGGCCATGATGCTCGCATTCTTTCTCGTGGTCAGCAGCGTCAATGCGGTGATGATGACATTGGCGATCCGCACGATGCCGGGGAGCGATGCGAAGAGTGCCTATGAAACCAGCCAGAAGTTCAATCGCGAGATCGCCCGTATGCACGCCCAGTCGGCGCGAGGCTGGCAGGCGCAGGCCGACATTGTCCGCGACGGTGATGGGGCACGGATCACACTGGTACTGAACGACAGAGCAGCGGTTGCGGTCCGTGGCCTCGCGGTGATGGCTCGCCTGCAGCATCCAGCCTCGCGCCAGCTGGACCGCGAGGCACGCCTCGTCGAGGTCGCGGCCGGTGTCTACGACGCAAAAGTTGCCCGCATCCCGCCCGGAGCGTGGACGCTGGCCGTTGAGGCGGAGCGCGATGGCGAGCCTTTGTTCAGTTCACGTACGCGCTTTCTTATGAAGGAGTAGCAGCATGGGCGCGCAACAGGATCTGTCGTTGTTCGTGCGTCATCGTGAAGGCGGCATAGAAGGCCTGGAGCTTGCGGTTGAAGGAATGCGGTGTGCAGGCTGCATGCGCGCCATCGAGATCGGACTGAAGAGTGACGCCAGCGTTTTGAGTGCGCGTGTCAATCTGGCCCTGAAACGCGTGACGGTTGAATGGCGCGAGGGCGTGCTGCGGCCCGAGGCTGTGATCGCGCAACTCGCCGCGCTCGGCTTCAAGGCCTACCCATTCCTCCCTGCAAATCAGCACGACAGCGAGGTGGCCCAGGAGGCCCAGCTGCTGCGATATGTGGGCGTCGCCGGTTTTGCCGCGATGAACATCATGTTGCTGTCCGTCTCGGTATGGTCAGGCAACAGCAGCGATATCAATCCGCTCACGCGCGATCTCTTCCACTGGTTATCGGCGCTTATTGCGCTGCCGACGGCGGCCTATGCGGGGCGACCATTCTTCGACAGCGCTCTGCGGGCGCTGCGGGCGGGCGCGGTCAACATGGACGTACCGATTACACTCGGCGTCGTGCTGGCGCTTGGCATGTCGGTCGTTGAAACCTGGAACCATTCCCGGCACGCCTATTTTGACGGCGCGGTGATGCTGCTCTTCTTTCTGCTCATCGGGCGTTATCTCGATCAACTCATGCGCCGCCGCACCCGTGATCTTGCCGGCAATCTGGCGGCACTCAAATCGGAAAGCGCGACCCGCCTGCAGCCTGACGGCACGACCATCATCATACCGATCAACGCCATTTTGCCAGGTGATATTGTGTTGATCCAGCCGGGCGAGCGCGTGGCCGTGGACGGCGTCATTGAGACGGGCCGGTCAAAGATTGATCAAAGCCTGATCACCGGCGAAACCTTGCCGGTGGCGGTGAGCACGGGCGAGCGCGTTCATGCCGGCACCATGAACCTGTCCGGCGCACTCACCGTGGTTGTCGAGGCGGCAGGCGCGGGAACGCTGCTGGACGAGATCGACCGGCTGATGTCGCAGGCGGTGGAAAGCCGGTCGCGTTACGTCCATCTTTCCGACCGTGCGGCCAGGCTTTATGCGCCACTCGTCCACACCGCTGCACTGGTGACGTTTTTGGGATGGATGGCTTTCGGTCTGCCTTGGCAAGAGGCGTTGGTGATCGCGATCACGGTCCTCATCATCACCTGCCCTTGCGCGCTTGGGCTGGCAATCCCGGCGGTGCAGGTTGTCGCTGCCTCGGCCCTTTTCAAAAACAGGATCATGCTGCGTGAAGGCGCGGCGCTGGAGCGGTTGGCCGAAGCTGACATGGTCGTTTTCGACAAGACGGGAACGTTGACGTTGCCCGAGCCGTCGCTGCTCAACATCGCCATGATCGACCCCGTGCTTCTTGGCCAAATCGCCGCGCTTGCCGCCGCAAGCCGTCATCCGCTGGCGCAGGCGGTGAGCCGCGCTGCCGGTGGGCCGCGCCCGATGGCCGGGGCGCAGGAGCATGAGGGGCAGGGGGTGGCTGCTCTGCTCGATGGCGACGAGATGCGATTGGGGAGTGCTGCCTTCTGCCATGCTGAAGCCGAGGCGCTGGCAGTAGGGACGAGCTATCCGAGCGCCTCGCTGATTGCCTGGCGCTATCGCGACCGTTGCGTCGTGCTGGCGGTCGGGCAGAGCTTGCGGCCTGATGCGCGCACCTGCATCAGCGACCTGAAAATGCGCGGCCTGCGGCTTGCCATCCTGTCGGGTGACAGGATGGAAGCGGTGGCACCCGTCGCGCAGATGCTCGGGATCAGCGAGTATCAGGCCGGCCTTACTCCTGGCAATAAACTGCGTGCTCTTGATGCCTGGACGGCTGAGGGCCGGATCATCGGGATGGTTGGAGACGGGCTCAATGACGCGCCCGCTCTGGTCAGAGCCCATGTCTCGCTCTCGCCGATCAGCGCCACGCATCTTGCCCAGTCGGCTTCCGATATCGTCTTTCTTGGTGACAGCCTCGGCCCGGTCGCAACAGCGATCATCATTGCCCGCAAGGCGCGCCGGCTGATGATGCAGAATTTGTGGTTTGCCGTCCTCTATAATGCCTTCGCGGTGCCGCTTGCCATCGCCGGCCTGGCCACCCCGCTGGTTGCCGCCGCCGCCATGTCGGGCTCGTCTCTCATTGTCACCATCAATGCGTTGCGGGCAGGTCGCGCGACCATGGTACGGCAAGGAGGGGCGGCATGAACATTATCCTCATCCTCTTTCCGCTGGCGCTTGGGCTTGGACTGGCTGGCCTTATTGCCTTCTTCTGGTGTCTGCGTTCGGGTCAGTACAGTGATCTGGAAGGTTCGGGCTGGCGGGTCCTTGAAGATGACGATATCGACCATTCCCCTCCGACTGCGGTTGTGCTGCCAGAGGAGCGATGATGCCTCATGAGGCCGACGATTGCTGTACGACGTCATGACAAATCAGCGACAGGTCAATCACCCCGCAAGAGCGCCTGACCTCGGTCAGCCCGCAGGCACAGCGATCAGCGGCGCTGCCGTTTTTGCTTTTGCTCACTTCGCGTGGTGATGTTTTCGAGGCACAGGTGAATTCAAAACCGGATCGGCTCGAAAGAAACTGCGGCGCCCGTTTTTGAAACCAAGGCGCGGCAAGACAATTTCAGCAATGGCGCTGGTTGCGGCCTCGGTCGGGAAGACCAGCAGATCGGCGGCATGCCCAACCGCAACGCCATAGTGCTCGATGTTCATCAGCCGGGCGGCATCACTCGTGACCATCGCCAGGCAATCCTCAAGGTCCTGCCGTCGCCCGAGTTGAGCGATATTGGCATAGAGATTAGCGATGCGGCACAGTGAACAATCACCAAACGGCGTGAAGGCGTTGAGGACATTGTTGGTTGCCAGCGAGCAGGTGACGCCGTGGTGGCGCAGGAGGTCAGCGCGGGTGACGCCACGCGGTACGTTGTGATCGATGCCACGCCCCATGAGAAAGAGATCGGTCGAAGGCAGAACCGTCACTGCCACGCCGGAACTGGCCAGCAAGCGCGCTGCCGCGACAAAGTCTGCGGAAGGCAAGGCAGAGAGCTTGGTGACATGTCCGATGGTCACCCGCCCGGCATAATTGTGAGCCCGCGTCTGCCGGCATACCTCGGTCAGCGACAGGAAGCGGGTGTCAAGATCGAAATCGAGATGGAAATCGATATCAAGATCAAAGGTGCGGGCGATGGCAAAGATGCGGGCGATATGCTCGTCGGGTTGTGTATCGGCATAAGGACAGCCTCCGATCAGGGAGGCGCCCTGCCGACACGCTTCGATCAGCAACTCCTCGCAGCCCGGATCATTGATGAGCCCTTCCTGCGGGAAAACGCATATCTCGATGTCGATTGCCCAGGTGTAGTCTTTCGCGAGCCGTTGTATCGAATGAAACCCTTTGAGGCCAATGCGCGGGTCGATTTCGACATGAGTGCGCATCTTCATGGTGCCAGCCATGATCGCTTTTTCCAGCGTCCGCCGTGCCCGTTGTTCGATGTCGTCTTCGCTGAATGCCAGCTTGGCGCGGGCGGTTTCGCGAATGGCCTCGGCGAGCGAGCCTTCGCGGAGGTCGCAGCGATCAATAATGCAGGATTTGTCGAGATGGATATGCGTCTCGACAAATCCGGGCAACACCAATCCGCCCTCCAGGCTGATTTCCTCGCCTGCAACCAGACCCGGCGGCGTGATGGCGGCAATCCTGCCCTCGCGGATCACGATATCGGCCAGTGGCGCACCATCGCCAAGGTTTGCCTGCCGCAAGATGAGATCAGCCGGCATCAGGCAAATTTCCATGGGGTGAGGGGGTATGCTGACCAAGATACACCGCCTCGAAGGAAGGGTCATCAAGCAAGGCTGAGGCGGTGGCCTGCCTGATGATCCTGCCGTTTGCGATGAGATAGCCACGATCAGCGAGTTGCAGCGCCATGTGTGCCATCTGGTCGACGATCAGGATCGTCATGCCGTCATCGCGCAACTGACCGAGAACACCATAGAGATCTTCGACAATCTTGGGCGCTAATCCCAGCGAGGGTTCATCGAGCAGGAGGAGGCGTGGCCGCCCCATCAATGCACGCGCTACCGCCAGCATCTGCGCTTCGCCACCCGACAACAGGCCCGCCCGCCCATTGATCCTGTCGCCAAGGCGGGGAAAACGCGCAAGGAGGGCAGTCATATCCGCCTCGATACGATTATCTGTCCGGCAATAGGCGCCAAGGCGCAGATTATCTGCCACCGAAAGCTCAGGAAATATCTGCCGTCCCTCCGGCACAAGGACGAGGCCGCAGCGAACAATTTCATGGGCCGGTTTGTTGGCAATCGCCTGACCGTTGAATGTGATGTGCCCTTCCTTCGGGAAATTCAGTCCGCTCAGCGCCCGCATCGTGGTTGATTTTCCAGCGCCGTTGGAGCCGAGGATGGCGATCATCTCACCAGCGCCAACCGAAAAGCTGACGTTATGCAAAACATCCAGTGATCCGTAGCCCGCGCCGAGATGATCGACCTTGAGAACGACCGGCTGATCTGAGGGCGGCAGTGCCTTGCGCTTGCCAAAAGCGGTTGTCTGCGTGCCCAGATAGGCTGCCCGTACCAGCGAATTACTGACAATGTCTGCCGGTTTGCCGGCAGCAATTTTGCAGCCGGCATCGAGGACGATCAGACTGTCACAGACCTCCATCACGAGTGGCATGTCGTGCTCGACAAGGAGCACGGCCAGGCCAGCGGCAGACAGGGCCTGCAGGACAAGTCCCAAATGCGCCTTGTCACGGCTATCAAGGCCTGCAGCAGGTTCATCGAGCAGCAGGACAGATGGCCGCATTGCGAGCGCGCGGGCAATCTCGACGAGGCGCCGATCAACATGAGCCAGCGCCCCTGCGCGCGTTCCCGGATCACCGTCATAGCCGACGAAGGCCAGGAGCCCCTCGGCCTCCGCGCGTTCAATGCTGTTGGCAAAGCCTTGCCATGGCGCGCCCAGCCGGCCACGACGCATCGCGATCAAAACATTGTCGATGACGGACATTGACGAGAAGAGCTGCGTCGTCTGGTAGGTTCGGGCCATGCCGCGTCGGGCGAGGTGTTCGGGCGACATGCCGGTGACGTCGTGACCATCGAGCAGAATGTCACCATGGTCGGGGCTGTAGAAACCACTGACGAGATTGAGCACGGTGGTCTTGCCCGCGCCGTTGGGGCCGATCAGCCCGGTAATCCGTGACGCCTGAGCGGAAAAATCGATGGCCTGCGCCGCCATGATGCCGCCGAAGGAAATCGACAGGCGTCTCACTTCCAGGCCACGACTGTGATCGGGACGGGCCAGAAACAGGGCAATGGAAAAGCTGCCTGCATTTGGGCGCTGCGATTTTCCAGGCGGCAGAAATCGCGCCAGCGCACCGATGATACCCTCCGGTGCCAGCCACAGAACGATGAGCAGAAGTGCTGAGAACGCCAGCAAACGATATTCCGCCAGCCAGGAAATAAGTTCGGGCAGCACCACCGTCACGCCAGCGCCGATGAGCGGGCCGAATGTCCAGCCCGCGCCACCGACAATCACGGAGAGAAGGAACAGGATTGATTGCGAGAAAGGAAAGGTGCTCGGGGCGATGAAGGTCAGCAAAAGGGCAAAAATGCCACCAGCCATCCCCGTCAATAGGGCGGAGATGGTGAAGGCAAGGGTCTTGATCCTGGTCACGCTGAGGCCGATGCTTGCTGCGGCGATCTCGCTGTCGCGCACGGCGATCATCGCTTTGCCCCAACGGCCGGCAGCAATAAGCCGAAAGAACATGAGGCTGACAGCGCACAGGATGACGGCAAGGAAGGCAATTGCCCGCTCGCCTGACAGTCCGCCCACAAGTGTCGGCTGAGGGATGCCGATCAATCCGTTTTGTCCGCCGGTCAATTGACGCCACTCAATCGTCACATGCTCGACAATGAAGGCGAAAGCGATCGTCATCATGCCGAGATAAGGACCGCTCACGCGCAGGGCGGGCAGGGCAAGCAGAGATCCGAGTGCTGCCGCAACGATCCCGGCAACCGGCACGGCAATCCACAGGCTGACCCCCTTGAGCGCCAGCACGCCAACCGCATAGGCGCCGATGGAATAGAAGCCAACATGGCCAAACGACACCTGGCCGGAGAGCCCGGTGAGAACGTTCAACCCGATCCCGGCGACCGCCGTCAAAGCCACCAGTGCGATAATGAAGATCGTATAGTCGTCGCCGGTCGCCACCAGCCAGAGGCTGCCGGCCAACAGGGCGCAAAGGATGGCGCCGTTTGTCAGTTGGCTTTTCACCGCAGCCTAAACCTTCTTCAAGGCGGCCGCCGCAAACAGGCCGCGGGGCACCAGGGCAAGCGTCGCGATGACGGCGGAGAACATGACGATCTGCGTATAGGTCGAGCCAAGCAGTGCGGTAACCAGCGCTTCGCCGATACCGTATATGAGGCCGGCAGCCATGACGCCCGGCGCATGTGTTATTCCGCCGATGATGGCAACCGCGAACGCCTTGAGACCAAATAATGTCCCCATCTCGGCGTGGACATTATAGAGCGGGGCGATGAGCAAACCCGCCAGTCCGGCGAGCATCGATGACAGAGCATAGGTGGCGGCAACCAGACGGCCAACGTCAATACCCATGAGCCGTGCTGCGTCGCTGTTCTGCACGGAGGCTGACAGCGCCTTGCCAAAACGCGATCGTGTCAGGACAAGCCATAATGCGACAGCGACAGCGCTGCCCACAAGGGGAATGACCAGCTGTAATGGCGTAATGCCGACGCCGAAGACGATGAAAGGCTTGTCATCGAGCCAGGGAGGAAAGCCGCGCGGCTCCTTGCCGAAGGTAAACAGCACAAGGTTGTCGAGAAGAAGACCACCAGCGACCGTTGCCATCAGCCAGGCGTTCGATTGGCGCTCCACGAACGGCCTGACCAGAACCCGCTCAATCAGCAAGCCCAGGAGGGCGCAACCGAGAAGGGCTGCCGGGGCTGCGACCATGATCGGCCAGCCATAGCGGGCCACCAGGACATAGCCAAGCACGGCGCCCAGCATGACTGAGCTGCCTTGCGAGAAATTGACGGTGCGCGACACGATATATGTCACGTGAAAACCCAGCGCGATGAGACCATACATGGCGCCCAGCGACATGCCGCTGACCAGAGCCGAGAAGATAATCATCAACGCTCTCCCGACGCAGCGCGGTCTGCTATCCCTGTCCTGGCTTTAACGATCAATTGGAGAGCGGCAGGATTTCAGCGCCTTTGAAGTAGGTGAAGATATAGTCAGCAGCGCCAAGAGCGTCGTGATTGTCCGGTGTGAAGGGTTTCGCATAGGTTTTGATCAGCCCGGCATAATGATCGATGTCGTAAAAGCCCTGGCGGATTTTTGTGCCCTCGATCGAGCCGGCCCTGGCGATCGCCAACGCCGCCAGGTGGAGAGCATCATACGCGTTGGCGATGCCGACGGCAGGCGTCACATCGGTCGTTGTTTTGATTTCGGGATATTTGGCCTTCAGCAGGGTGAACACGGATTCACCCTTCTGGCTCAGCTTGCCGGAAAAGCTGTAAGTTTGAATGAAATGGACCTTTTCGGCGCTCGGCCCGGCAAGCTCGGTGAAGCGTCCGCCGGCCGGTCCCCAATGTGACACGACGGGTACATTCCAGCCCATGCGATCCAGCGATTTGACCACCTGGGCTGACGGGCCAACATTGCCAACCAGAAACAGCGTGTCAGCTCCCGCCGCCTTCAGTCGGGAAAGTTGCGGTACGATATCGATGTCGTTGGCTTCAAATTTCTCAATGCCAGCAGCGCTCATGCCCTTGCTGAGAAGGGCTGCCTTGAGGCCGGCTTCGTTTGATTCACCCCAGGCATTGTTGACCAGGATCATGCCCGGTGTTTTGGCCCCATATTTTTTGACTGCATAGTCAACCAACGCGATGTCAACGAGCGTATCGACCGCCGATACCCGGAAGACGTAGTTTTCGGCGGCACCATTGCGGGTGATACCCGTGCCGGCCGCCCATACGCCCATGAACGGTACCTTGGCCTGATTGGCGAAGGGGACGATGGCAAGCGAAACGGGCGTATCGAGCCCGCCAAACAGAACAGCGATCTTTTCCCGTTGCACCAGTTCCCGGGCTGCCACCAAACCTTTGGCAGGATTGCTTTCATCATCGCGCGCCAGCAGTTCGAGCTTCTTGCCAAGGACGCCGCCCTTGGCATTGATTTCATCAAGGGCGATGGAAAGACCGCGGATGATCGCCTCGCCTGATTTCGCCGACTGGCCCGAAAGTGCCGCCACCAGGCCGATCTTTACTGTTTCCTGAGCATGAAGAGGATGGATCGACCCCATCGCCAGCGCGAGGAGGACCAACAGGGCCTGGCAAAATCCGGTGATCACAATCCTGAGCATCTGCAGCTCCTCCGCTGATCTAGTTCTTGGGGGTCTACTTCTTGAGATTGAAATGTCAGCAATAAATGTGCCAGCGCGATAACCAAAAGAATGCGCAGCTGGCATGTATTGTTTGCCACTATCTGCGCCAGGTATTGCGCTGTTCCAGGTTCATCTGCCTGCTATTTGGGCAGGCTGACGTCCGGCGATCAGAAGCCCGTCAGCTCGCGACTGTCAGCCCCGCGACGTCGGGGTGCTACGGCTATAACGCAAGCTCGCATTTCCACGATTTCCTGGCGGCTGACAGGGTCGTTTTCTGCCGTATTCGTGTTTAGTTTATAAAGCACTGATTGTTGCAATGCATCGAATTTGCTGCGCAACAGCATTAAAATTGCACTTGCATTGTTTAGTAAATTAGAAAACACTAAACATAATAAATAAACAAAACAGTTCCTCGTCCGAGCAATCGGAGAGGCGGGTAATTAGACCAGCGCGTCAGTGCGCCGGCCGATCAAGCCCGGTGTGCGATGGCGCAACCTGGCAAAACAGGGAGAGTGCACCATGAGGAAACTTATTGCAGCGGCGGGTTTACTGGCCGCGACAATCCTGGGCGCCGGTCAGGCGCAGGCGCAGGGAAAAACCATCACCTTGTGCTGGGCTGCCTGGGACCCGGCGAACGCTCTGGTCGAGCTGTCGAAGGATTTCACCGCCAAATCAGGCGTGAACATGAAGTTCGAATTCGTGCCCTGGCCGAATTTCGCTGATCGCATGCTCAATGAGCTGAATTCCAAGGGCAAACTGTGCGACGTCATCATCGGTGATTCACAATGGATCGGCGGCGCGGCCGAGAACAAGCACTACGTCAAATTGAACGATTTCTTCGCCAAAGAAGGCATCACGATGGATGACTTCATGCCGGCGACGGTGACTGGCTATGCGGAATGGCCGAAGGGCACGCCGAATTACTGGGGTTTGCCGGCGATGGGTGACGCGAATGGCTGGACCTACCGCAAGGACTGGTTTGCAGACGCAAAAAATCAGGCCGATTTCAAAGCCAGATTCAACCGCGACCTGGCGCCGCCGAAATCGCTGGCTGAGCTGAAAGATATCGCCGAGTTCTTCCAGGGGCGCGAGATTGGCGGCAAGAAGGTCTATGGCGCGGCGGTCTTTACCGAGCGCGGTTCAGAGGGCATCACCATGGGGGTGGCGAACGCGCTCTATCCCTTCGGCTTTGAATATCAGGACCCCAAGAAGCCTTATGCCATGGAAGGTTTCGTCAACAGTCCAGGCGCTGTTGCCGGCCTTGAATTCTACAAGGCTCTCTACAAGTGCTGCACACCGCCAGGCTATACCAACGCCTATATGCAGGAAGGTCTTGATGCCTTCAAATCCGGCCAGGTGGCGATGCAGATGAACTGGTTTGCCTTCTTCCCTGGCCTGTTCAAGGATCCGGCTGTCGGCGGCGACAAGATCGGCTTTTTCGTCAATCCGGGCCATAACGGCAAGAATGGCTCGCAGCTTGGTGGCCAGGGCATGTCAGTTGTGTCCTATTCGCCCAATCAGGCCGAGGCGCTGGCCTATATCAAATGGTTTGCTGCTCCAGAGGTGCAAAAGAAGTGGTGGGCGCTTGGCGGATATTCAGCTCACAAGGCGGTGCTGAATGACCCGAACTTCAAGAACACCGCTCCTTTTGCCGGTGACTTCCTGGTGGCGATGGGGCAGGTGAAGGATTTCTGGGCTGAGCCTTCCTATGCCGCCTTGTTGCTTGCCATGCAAAAGCGCGTCCACGACTATGTGGTTGCTGATCAGGGCACCGCCAAACAGGCGCTGGACCTGATGATCCAGGATTGGACCAAGGTCTTCAAGGAAGACGGCAAGCTCTGATTTTACCGCTCCTTTCCGCTGCGATCATGGCTGGTCATCGGACCAGCCATGATGGGGTAGCTGCGACCGAAAAGTCCTGATCATGAACCTCCTGCCATCGTCCGCCAGTCTCATCGAGAAAGCCGCGCGCGCCACGCCGCCATCCTTCGTTGGCAAGGTGCGCGGACTTTCCGACAAGGCGATTGCGTGGATTTTCATCGCGCCGACATTGCTGTTGCTGCTGGCGATCAATATCTTTCCGTTGATCTGGACGATCCAGCTGTCGTTTACAAATTACCGTGCCAACAGGCCGAACGCGCCGCTGCGCGATGTCGGCCTTGCCCACTACAACGAGATCCTCACCAATCCCGACATCTGGGCGGCCATGCAGGTCACCGCCCGCT
>FSSH01002918.1_pt1 | contig 21754 bp, 15 predicted proteins | sample 1166101 | NCBI WGS metagenome assembly FSSH01 (sample SAMEA32972668, study PRJEB13176) | freshwater metagenome | biome: Drinking water system; feature: Biomass in drinking water that filtered by 0.45 um membrane; material: drinking water | place: USA | collected 2012-12-20 | depth 0 m | reverse complement strand
TCCTCTCCGTGTTCTCGACGGTGACGGCACCGGTCTCGGCCGCGGCCTCGGTCTACTCCGTCTCTCGCTGAGCCGGTTCAGACCGGCGGCGCCGCCAATGTCATCGGCCGCGATGTCGTCGACCAGGACGTCGCGGGCTTTGTCTCTTGCGTTCTGGCATGCCATCCCTCAGGGGACCGGCGACCGAACGTGCCGCGCGGTCGGTCGCCATGAGCTCCTCTGGCATCTCAGGATGTCAGGCGGCGGATCGTGGGGCTTTCGGACAGGACGGTGATACGGGGCGACATGATCAGACGGGGAGCTCCTCTTCTCGCATTGGCAGGATTGCTCGCCGGTGTCCTATCCAGCGCGGCCAGGGCCGAGGTGGTGATCGGCGTCGCGGTGCCGCGCTCGGGCGCCTATGTCGGGGTCGGCGAACAGGTGCTGCGCGGGGTCGAGGCGGCGGCGCGCGATTTCAACGCCAAGGGCGGACTCGACGGGCAACCCATACGCCTCGATGTCCAGGACGACGCCTGCGACTCGAACAAGGCGGTGGCGGTGGCCAATCACTACGCCAACAGCGGCGTCCGGCTCGTGGTCGGTCACGTCTGCTCGAACGCATCGATCGCCGCCTCCGAAATCTATGCCGCCAACGGCACCACGATGATCACGGCGGCCTCGGTGTCGTCCCGCCTCACCGATCGGGGATTGCCGACCATCTTCCGCGTCTGCGGCCGTGACGACGACCAGGCCAAGCTCTCGGCGACGGTGTTGGCCGAGAGATTCCGGGATCGCAAGATCGCGATCCTGAGCGACCAGACGCCCGGTGCCCGCAACCTCGCGGCCGCCACCAAGGAGAACCTCAACCGCATCGGCACCAACGAGGCGATCAGCACGCAGTTCACGCCCAGCGACGGCGATGACGCGGCGCTCGCCGACCGTCTCAAGGAGGCAGGGATCGCGGTGGTCTATTACGGCGGCGATGCCCGCGAGATGGGCCGCCTCGTGCGGATCTCGGCCGAGCGCGGGTTCAAGCCGCAATGGTTCGGCACGTCCGCCATCGCCACCCAGGAATTCGCCACCTTCGCCGGCCCGGCCAGCAACGGCGCCCTGATGACATTCTACCTCGATCCGCGCCGCAAGCCCGAGGCGGCGCAGGTCGTCCAGGCCTTCAAGGCCGAGGGTACCGAGCCGGAAGGGTCGACCATCTACGGATATGCCGCACTCCAGGCCCTCGTCGCCGCCGGCAACTTCGCCCGCAGCGTGGATTCCCGGCGCATCGCCGCGACGCTGCATTCCGAGCGTTTCGACCTCGTCCTCGGACCCGTCGGCTTCGACGCGAAGGGCGACGTCACAGCGCAGGGCTACGTCCTCTACGTCTGGAAGGACGGCACCTTCACCTACGCCAACTGAGGGACTCACCGGACCCGCTTCAGGGGATCGAATCCGGCCCTGTTCCGTTCGTAATCGGCGCCTTAAGCGTGCAGGAGACCGATCTCCTCGCCACTTTCCGCCCCGACACGTCCCACGGAGTCAGGACAAGCATGACCCCATCGTTCCCGCGACGCGGAGTTCTCGGTGCCGGACTGGCAGGAGCCGCAGCCACCCTGGCGGCACCGGCCGTCGCCCAGCCTGCCCCCGAAATCCGCTGGCGCCTCAGCAGCGGATACCCCAAGGGGCTCGACATCCTGTTCGGTGCCGCTGAGGCCCTGACCCGCATCGTCTCCGAGGCTACCGACAGCCGATTTCAGATTCAGCTCCAGGGTCCGGGCGAGCCCATCGGTCCCGATGCCCTGATCGAGTCGGTGGCCTCGGGCGCCGTCGAGATGGGATACGGGCCGGCCACGCTCTCCAAGGACCCGGTCTTCGCCCTTGCCACTGCCCTGCCCTTCGGCCTCAACGCCCGCGGCCAGAACGCATGGTGGCTCCAAGGCGGGGCGGCCGACCTCTTCGGTGAGGTCTTCGCCAAGCAGGGACTGGTGGCCTTGCCCGCGGGCAATACCGGCGCGCAGATGGGCGGCTGGTTCCGGCGTGAGATCAAGGCGGTCGCGGACCTTCAGGGATTGAAGCTCAGGGTCGGCGGCCTTGGCGCGGGCGTCCTCTCCCGCCTCGGCGTTGTGCCGCAGGCCACGCCGGGTCCGGAGATCTACGGTGCCCTGGAGGCGAGGACGATCGACGCCGCCGAATGGATCGGTCCCTACGATGACGAGAAGCTCGGGCTGCAGAAGGTCGCCCCGATCTATCACTATCCCGGTTTCTGGGAGGGCGGATCGCTGCTCTTCGCCTGGATCAACGCCGAGCGCTGGAAGGCCTTGCCGAAAGCCTATCGCGCGATTCTGCAGGCGGCGGCCGCACAGATCCATGCCGATGTGCAGGCGAGATACGATGCGCGCAATCCCACCGCCCTGCGTCGGCTGGTGGCCGGCGGCGCGCAACTTCGCCCGTTTCCACAGGATGTGATGGAGGCGGCTCTCAAGAACGCCAACGAGTTCTACGTCGAGACCGCGGCGAAGAATGCCGACTTCAAACGTATCCACGACGCTCTCAAGACTTTCCGCAACGAGGAATATCTCTGGTTCCAGGTCGCGGAATACACCTACGACAACTTCATGATCCGCGCCCGCGCCAGAAGCTGAATACGCGCCGGGGGAAGAAAGAAAAAAGGCCGCTCCGAAGAGCGGCCCGAAGTCTAGGGAGGAAACGCCCAAGGAGGGCAGCAGGACCGCGACGCCATCGCGCTCCCGCATCGCACAATCTGATACAGCGCGTAAAAATTGCAAGGGATGTGGGGCAGGACGACTGACGCTTTTTTCGCAGACCAGCTCATTGCCGTCGTCATGTAACCAAAATGTCGCAGGCTCGCTTGAGCAATGTACACAGGACGAGCGGTTGTATTGACGGCAGCTGCCCGAGGTAACGATCGGTTATCATGATGATTTCGCCGGCGGTAGCTGATGCTGCCTGAGCGGCGCGCTACCTTGTTGGCGTTGAATCCGCGGGCTGCACTCCCGATCGCAATGCCTCCCGTCGCCAAGTTCGAGAAGCGCCCGACGAATCGCTGACCTCCTTTCATCGGGACGTTTGCCAGCCCGTGACCAAATCCCGCGCCGGCTGCCCATGGCGATCCGGTATGGGTTCGGTCAGACCCGCCATCGCGCATCGCCGCATGCGGTGTCGCGAGCGAGAATCCTCGATGACGATCCCGGCCCAGCGCATCCGCCTCCTTGCCGACCACCCTCCTCGGCCGAAGGGCGAATACGTCCTCTACCTGATGCAGCAATCCCAGCGCGCGGGCTTCAACCCCGCTTTGGAATTCGCCGTCGAGGAAGGCAATCGGCTCGGGTGCCCGGTGGTGGTCGCCTTCGGACTCCTGGATGGTGCCAGCGGCTTTCCCGAGGCGAACGCCCGGCACTACGCGTTCATGCTTCAGGGTCTGAGCGACGCCAAGGAGGCAGTTGAGGAACGCGGCATCGCCTTCGTGGTCCGCAAGGCCTCTCCCGCCGACCTTGCTCGGGCCCTGTCCGAACGGGCCACCCTCCTCGTCCTCGACCGAGGCTATCTCGCGATCCAGAAACGCTGGTACGACGAGATCGCGGTGATCGAGGGTTTGCGCATCCTGCAGGTCGAGGGCGACGTCGTGGTTCCGGTGGAGACCGCATCGAACAAGCATGAATTCGCTGCCCGCACGCTCCGGCCGAAGATCCAGCGGCTGATGGACGATTACATCGCTCCGCTGGAAGCCCGGGCGGTGACGCATCTGGCCGGCGATCTCGGGCTTTGGAGCGAGGTCGACCTTAGCAACCCGGCCTCGGTTCTCGCGGGTTTGAGCCTCGACCGGTCGGTCGCGCCGGTAAAGCGGTTCAAGGGGGGGCGGGTCGAGGCCTTGAGGCGCCTCGAGGCTTATCTCGCCGGCCCCTTCGGCCGCTACGGCACCGAGCGCAACCGGCCGGAGGCGGGGGCCGCCTCGCACATGAGTCCCTATCTGCATTTCGGGCAGGTCTCGCCCGTCGAAATCGCCCTCGCGGTGAGGACGGCCCAGGCCGGTGGCCCCGAGGACAAGGCGTCGTATCTCGAGGAACTCGTCGTCCGGCGCGAATTGGCGATGAACCATGTCCACTTCACGCCTCGCTACGACAGCTACGAGGGTGCCCTCCCCGACTGGGCGAAGGCGGCGCTTGCCGAGCATGCCGGCGATCCGCGTCCCTACGATTACAGTGAGGAGGACCTCGCCGAGGGTCGCACGCACGACATCTACTGGAACGCGGCACAGGCCGAGATGAGGGTGACGGGCTACATGCACAACCACCTGCGCATGTACTGGGGCAAGAAGATCCTCGAATGGTCGCCGAGCCCCGAGGAGGGTTTCGCCCGGACGCTGAGGCTCAACAACCGCTACTTCCTCGACGGGCGCGACCCGAACTCCTTCACCAACGTCGCCTGGGTCTACGGCCTCCACGACCGTCCCTGGGCCAGGCGCAAGGTGTTCGGAACCATCCGATACCAGAGCGAGAACTCGCTAAAGAAAATCGACGCCAAGGCCTATCTGGCCGAGGTCGGGCGGCTCTGCCGGGCGGAGGGCTGACGGCACTCAAGGGCCGCGGCGAATTACAAGCTTGGCGGAACGCTTTCCCGGCGGGGTTGTTGTCGCTCGTTCGCATCTTCGGAACCCGATCCATGACCTTGCTGAAATGGGCCCTCATCTGCTTCGTGGTTTCGCTGATCGCCGGCGGACTCGGCTTTACCGGGATCGCGTCGGGCGCGGGCTCGCTCGCCCGCATCCTGTTCGGGCTGTTCCTGCTCCTCGCCATCGTCATCGTCGTGATCGCCTTCGCGATCGGCCAGGCGATCTTTTGAGCCGATGAGCGGCGCGGCTACGTCGATGGGAGGAATGACGTGTCTCGTCACCGGTGCCACCTCGGGCATCGGCTACGAGACGGCGCTCGGCCTCGCGCGCGCCGGTGCCAGGGTCGGGATCGTCGGACGAGATCCCCGGAAGGTCTTGGCTTCCGCGACCTCGATCCGCGAGGCCGTTCCCGGCGCAGGCATCGACGATTTCGTGGCGGACCTGTCGTCGCAAGCCGAGACGAGGCGCCTGATCGACGAGGTCCGCGCCGCCTACGATCGCCTCGACGTCCTCGTGAACAATGCCGGCGCGATCTTCGACCGTCACCAGACTACGGTGGACGGCATCGAGCGGACATGGGCCCTCGACCACCTCGCCTACATGCAGGTGACCCTCGGCCTCCTCGATCTCCTCAAGGCGAGCGCTCCGGCCCGGGTCGTCAACGTCGCCTCTAGGGTGCATATGAACGGCGCCATCGATCTCGACGACATCGATTTGACCCGGTCCTACTCGCCGTTGAAGGCCTATTCCCAAGCCAAGCTCGGCAACGTGGTTTTTACCGCCGCTCTCGCGCGGCGCCTGGCCGGGAGCGGAGTCACCGCCAATTCGCTCCATCCCGGGGTGGTCGCCACCGGTTTTGCCGGGGATACCGGAGGCTGGTTCGGCTTCGGCTGGAAGCTGATTCGCCCCTTCCTTATCGCGCCCTCCGACGGCGCGGCGACGTCGCTGCACCTCGCGACCTCCCCGCAGGTCGACGGCATCTCCGGCCGCTACTTCGCCAAATGCCGTCCGGTCCAGCCCTCGGCAGCGGCCCGCGACGAGGCGCTGCAGGAGAAGGTCTGGGCGCTCAGTCTGCGTCAGCTCGGGCTCGCGGACGCGGCGTGATGCACTGGTCTCGCTGCTACCCGGCCAACTCGGCCACGAAAGCCCCCGACAGCGCCTGAGCGATCAGCGCCCGTGTCTCGGCGACTCCGTAGAGCGCGACGAAGGAGCCGAAGCGCGGCCCGCGCGCCTCGCCGAACAGCACGTTGTAGATCGTAGTGAACCAAGCCTGCGACACGCCGGGCCGCCCGTCCGGGCTCTTCGCCTTGCCCGACAGGTCGGGAAAATGACGGCGGCCGACTTCGTAGACGATGGCCTGCAGCCCCTCCGGATCGGTCGAGCCCTCGTGTCCCGCCAGGGTCTCAGAAAGGTCGGCCAGGGCCGCCCTCTCCTCATCCGTGGGCGCGCGATAGGTCTTGGCCGGCCGCACGAGGTCGCGAAAATAGGCGAGGGCATGGCCGACCAGCCGGTCGAGCACCGGATGGGTCGAAGGACCGACCTCGGGATCGTAGCGGCGGATGAAGCCCCACAGCACGGCCGGGTCCTCGGTATTCGCCACTGCCGCGAGGTTGAGGAGCATCGCGAAGGTCAGCGCACCTCCCTTGCCCACCGCCTCGGCCGCGGGCGGATGGCCGGCATGAAGGTGGAAGACCGGATTGCCGAGCTTCTGCGCCGGTTCCTGGCCCGGATACTTCTCGAGGAAGCTCAGGTAGTCGTCGACCTGCCGCGGGATCATCTCGACGAACAAGCGCTTGGCCTCGCGCGGCTTGTTGTACATGAACAGGGCGAGGCTGTCGGCGGTGCCGTAGACGAGCCAGTCGTCGATCGAGAGGCCGTTGCCCTTCGACTTCGAGATCTTCCGGCCCTCCTTGTCGAGGAAGAGCTCGTAGTTGAAGCCCTCCGGCGGCTCGCCGCCGAGGGCGTGGGCGATCTCGCCCGAGAGCTTCACGGAATCGATAAGATCCTTGCCGGCCATCTCGTAATCGACGCCGAGCGCCACCCAGCGCATCGCCCAGTCGGGCTTCCATTGCAGCTTGGCATGGCCGCCTGTTACCGGCGTCTCGTAGCCCTCGCCCGTCTTCGGGTCGCGCCAGACCAGTGTGCCCTTCGACGGCCTGACCTCGTCGATGGTCACCTGCATCACCTCGCCGGTGGCCGGGTGGAGCGGCAGGAACGGCGAGTAGCTCGCCGAGCGCTCGGCGCGGAGCGAGGGCAGCATGATCGCCATCACCGCCTCATAGCGGTCGAGCACGGTCATCAGCGCATCGTCGAACAGGCCCGAGCGGTAGCAATCGGTTGCCGAGCGGAACTCGTATTCGAACCCGAAGGCGTCGAGGAAGCGGCGAAGCTCCGCATTGTTGTGCGCGCCGAAACTGTCATGGGTGCCGAAGGGGTCGGGCACCTTCGTCAGAGGCTGGTTCAGCGCGCCGATCAGCATCTCCTTGTTCGGGACGTTGTCCGGCACCTTCCTGAGGCCGTCCATGTCGTCCGAGAAAGCGATGAGCCGTGTCGGCACGCTGTCGTTGGTGAGGACGCGGAAGGCGTGGCGCACCATCGAGGTGCGTGCGACCTCGCCGAAGGTGCCGATATGCGGCAGCCCAGAGGGGCCGTAGCCGGTCTCGAACAGAACCTCGTCCTTGGGCTTGCGCTCAAGCCGCGCCACCAGTTTGCGCGCCTCCTCGAACGGCCAGGCGGTGGCCTTGGCGGCGGCCGCGATGAGGTCTGGGTCGAGAGCAAGGGGGGACGGCATGATCTTTAGGAACGCAAGTCTGTCGAGTGTCTTGGAGGACCGGCACCGTACGGAGGGGGGCGGTGCCGGTCAACGCGAAGCGGGACGGCTCTGAATTTTGCTCCGTCTTCTCAGAACGGGCTCACCGGAAAGAACCGCAGGTACAGCTCGGTGTATTTTCCCTCGTCCCAGATACGCTGGAGCGCGTCGTCCAGCGCCCGCGAGAGGGCGGCATCCTCGGGGCGGGTGACGAAGCCGATACCCTCGCCGAAATAGCGGTTCTCGAGATAGTCGCCGCCGATCAGCGCGCAGCAGCCCTCGGATTCGGTGCCGCCGACCCAGAGGGCGAGGTTGAGCCCGTCGGCGAAGACGTAGTCGGTCTCGCCGCGCTTCAGCGCTCCCTCGACGGCCGCGAGGTCGGTAAACTCGCGTCCCAGCGCTTTGGGGAAGAACGCCTTCAGATACGCCGCGTGGGCGCTTCCGGTGATAACGCCCACAGCCTTCCCGGCCAAGGCCTCGGCCGAGGGCGGCGGCAGGCCTTTTTCCGTGCGCGCGACGAAACGCGCCGGCCAACGAAAATAGGGCCGGGTCGCGAGGAACCGGCTCCGCAGGGTCGCCGTGAGCGGGATCGCCGCCGCGACGACGTCGCCCTGCCGCTCGGCCAGGGCGTCGAGCAGGGTGTCGAAGCGGCGGGCCTGAACCGTGCAGGTGATCGACAGGCGCTCGCAGACGAGGCGGGCCAGCTCCACCGAGAAGCCGGTCGGCGTGCCGTCCGGCCCGGCGAAGTGCAGGGGCGGGAATTCGTCGTCGGTCAGGAAGCGGACCGCCCGTCCGGTCTGAGGCGCCTCCACACGCTCCCCGCGGCTGCGAGGATTCCAGAAGTTCGGAATCGTAACCCCCTGCCCCGGCTGCGCGAGGCTGGGTTCGACCAAGATCATCAGGGCGAGCGCGACGAAAACTGCGCGCAACCCATGCGAGCATATTGACGAATCGGTTGCAGTGATGGCGCGCTGCTGAGGTATGGTGGTGGTTTGGCTCACGCCATTCCCCTAGCACGATCCGCGGCCGCTGGGAGCCGGAGCCGTTGTCGATCCTCGGACTTAGATGGTCGCCGAGCGAGGCCCGTGCGCTCCCTTTGGAGATCGGCTTCCTTGTGGCGCATGGCTTTGCCGCCGCGACCCTGGAAAGGGCCGCCGCACTGGCCGAGGCCAGTGGCACCGACGCTGCGACGGCGCTGATGATGATGGGCCTCGTCGGCGAAGCCAGCTATTACCGGGCACTGGCCCGCGCCCTCGATGCGCCGTTCCTCGAGGCGGCGCTGCCGCTCGGAGCCGGCACGCGATATCCCGAGAGCCTCGTCGCCGGGTTCGCGCCGCTGGCGCCGGGCGCCTGCGCGGCCTTCGTCTTCGCCCCTCGCGGCGGCGCCATCCGGGAACTACTCGCCGGCCGCAACCCGAACGGCCGGATGCCGGCGATCACAACGCCGACCGCTCTACGCCTGGCTGTCTTCGCCGAACATCCAACGGGTATCGCCGCCCATGCGGCCGACGAGCTTATGGTTCGCCGGCCGGACTGGGCCCTGAAGACCCGTCCTGGTTCCCCGGTTTTCGCTTGCGCAGGATTGAGGGTCTGGGCCGCCGTGATCGGCTATGCCAGCCTCCCGGCTTCGCTCCTCACGGCCCTCTGGACGACGCTACAGTTCGGGATCCTCGCCCTCGTGACGTTTCGGGTGGCGGCCGTATCGGTCGATCCGGCGAGCCCGCGGGCGGATCGGGACCTGCCGGATGGCGACCTGCCCATCTACACGGTCCTCGTCGCCCTCCACCGCGAGGCCGCGGTCGTGCCTCGACTGGTCGGGGCGTTGAGCCGGCTCGACTACCCGGCCGCCAAGCTCGACATCAAGTTCCTGATCGAGGCGCATGACGTCGAGACCGCCGCCGCCCTCGCCGTCATTCCGATGCCCGCGCGGTTCGAGACTGTCGTCGTGCCGGAAGGCCTGCCCCGCACGAAGCCGCGGGCGCTCAACGCGGCCCTTCCCCTCGCCCGCGGCGAGCACCTGGTCGTCTACGATGCCGAGGACGTCCCCGATCCCCGGCAGTTGCGCGACGCGGCCGCCATGTTCTCGCGGTCCTCCTCAACCACCGCCTGCCTGCAGGGCCGGCTCGTCATCGACAACGCTCGCGACTCCTTGCTGACGCGCTTCTTCGCCCTCGAATATGCAGCCCTCTTCGATGTGCTCGGGCCGGCTTTGGCCGCCTGGAGGCTGCCGACGCCGCTGGGCGGAACCTCCACCCATTTCCGCACCGCGACCTTGCGCGCGGTCCACGGGTGGGATGCCTGGAACGTCACCGAGGATTGCGACCTCGGCATCCGCCTGGCGCGGGTCGGCTACCATGTCGGCGATTTGCCCAGCGACACGATCGAAGAGGTTCCTGCCCGCCTCGGCGCCTGGCTTGGCCAGCGAACCCGCTGGATGAAGGGTTTCCTTCAGACCAGTCTCACCCACGGCCGGCATCCGATGAAGACCTTTCGCGACCTCGGAATGCTGGGCAGCCTCTGCACGCTTGCCCTGGTACCCGGCACGGTCCTCTCCGCCCTCGCCTATCCGTTCCTGATGCTCCCGGCTCTGGTCGCGCTCTGGCCGAGCCGCCTTGAATCGGCGGGCGGGTTCTGGTCCAACTTGCCGACCGGGACGGCTGTGGTCGTTCTCCTGTCGGGCCTGCTCGCCATGCTTCTTCCCGCCACCCTCGGCGCGATGCGAAGGGGCTGGTGGGACCTCCTGCCCTTCGTGCCGTTGCTGCCCGCCTACTTTTTGCTCATGAGCCTTGCCGCCTGGCTTGGCCTGATCGAACTCGTGACCGCTCCCGACCGCTGGAACAAGACCGAGCACGGCCTCTCGCGAACCTCGCGCAGCGGGGCACTCGGACCGGTCGGGCCTCAAAGGAACTTGGCGAGTTCGGCCGCGCTCTGCTCCGGCGGCCGCGTCAGGTTGAGGGCAGTCACGAAGCGGTTCTTCGCATCCATGATGTAGACCAAAGCCGTGTGGTCCATGGTATAGTCGTCGCCCTTGGTCGGCACCTTGCGGACATAGGCTCGGTAAGCCTTCACCGCCGCGTTCACCTCCTCGGGCGTTCCGGTCAGCCCGACGATGCGCGGGTCGAAGCTCGCGAGATAGGCTTTGAGCGCCTCCGGCGTGTCGCGCTCGGGGTCGACGGCGATGAACAGCGCCTTGGTGTCCCGGCCCTTGTTCCCGAGAGCCTTCAGCACGTCGCCGATCTGCTGAAGGGTCGTCGGGCAGATATCGGGGCAATGGGTGAAGCCGAAGAAGACGAGGTGGGCGGATCCGGTGAAATCGCGTTCGGTGACGCGCTTGCCGTCCTGCGTGGTTAGCGTGAACGGCCCGCCGACGCTGCTCGTCGCGGTCTGCTGTGCACCGGGCACGAGGATGAGTACGGCGGCGGCGACGAGGCCGACGAGGCCGAGCGCGAAGGCGATGAGGGGAAGCGCGCGGCGCAGGGACATCTCTCTCGATCCTAACCCCGAGCCCCGAGGGCCCGTATCGTGCGGGGCCAGACCATATGGCGGCCGTATCGGCAATCCGGCAAACCGTCGCCCACGATCCTATCACCCGGGAACGATACTCGGGACGCGGTCACAGGGATGCCGTAGCGATCCCCTAGACCTCTGATCCATGCCTGCCTTGTCCACCCTCGCGGCGGCGCCCGCCATCGGCCGTGCCGAGATCCTCTCGACGCGCCTCCTCTTCCTCATCGTCGGCTTCGGCGTCGCCGCCTGGGCGCCGCTGGTGCCGTTCGTGAAGGCAAGGGCCGGCCTCGACGACGGCGGGCTCGGCCTCCTTCTTCTGTGCCTCGGTGTCGGCTCGATCGCGGCGATGCCGGTGGCCGGCGTCCTGATCGCGCGGTTGGGATCCCGCCTGGTCCTCCTCACCGCCGTCGCCGCGATCGTCGTCACGCTCCCGATCCTTTCGCTCGCCTCGGACGTGGTGCTGCTCGCCGCCTCCCTGCTCCTGTTCGGGGCCGGGATGGGCGGTCTCGATTGCCTGATGAACCTTCAGGCGGTGGCGGTGGAGCGCTTCTCGGGGCGGCCGATGATGTCGGGCTTCCATGGGCTCTACAGCCTCGGCTGCATCGTCGGCGCCGCCGGCTTCAGCGCGATGCTGAGCCTCGGGGCCTCGCCCTCGACGGCGGCTGTCGCGGTGGTCGCCTGCATCCTTGCCGCCTTGGCCGCCGCCCTGCCCGGCCTCCTTCCCGGCGAAAGGCGCGGCGGCCCCGCCTTCGCGATCCCGCGCGGCCGCGTGCTCGTCCTCGGCCTCCTCTGCTTCGCCGTGTTCCTGACCGAGGGGGCCGCCCTCGACTGGAGCGCGGTGTTCCTGATCCAGGAGCGGGGCCTCGGCGCCTCCCAGGCCGGCCTCGGCTATGCCGCCTTCTCGCTGACCATGACGGTCGGCCGGCTGACGGGCGATGCCATCGTGCGCGAGGTCGGCCGAACCCGCATCGTGGCTCTGGGCGGCCTCATCGCCGCCGCCGGCCTCGTGATCGCGACCCTGGTGCCCTCCTGGCAGGCAACGCTTCTCGGCTACGCGCTGGTCGGGGCAGGCTGCGCGAACATCGTGCCGGTGTTGTTCACGGCGGTCGGGCGCCAGCGGGTCATGCCGGAGCGGCTCGCGATCCCGGCCGTCACCACGCTCGGCTATGCCGGCGTACTCGCGGGGCCGGCGGCGATCGGCTTCGTCGCCCATGCCACCAGCCTGTCGACGGCGCTCCTGATGGTCGCCGCCCTGCTCCTGGGCGTGGCAGCGAGCGCCCGGATGGTTCGGTCCTGAGGCTCAGACCGCGACCTGCCCGAGCTCGCTCGTCTCGGCCGTCGCCTCGGCCTGGCCACGGCTCAGCGCTTCGCCGACCATCAGCAGGGCCGGCCCCTCGAGCCCGGACGCCTCGACCCTGTCGGCGAGGTCTGCGGCCGTGCCGCTGACCACGGCCTGGTCGGGGCGCGTCGCCTTGAAAACGAGGAGCGCGGTCGTCGTCGGCGCCAGCCCTTCGGCCACGGCGCGCTCCAGGAGAACCCGCAGGGTCTTCTTCGGCATGTAGACCACGGTGGTGACGCTCGGATCGGCGAACGCCCCCCAGTTCAGGTCCTCCGGCAGGGCGCCGCGGCGGTCGTGGCCGGTGACGAATTGCAGGCGACGCGCCGCGTCGCGATTGGTCAGCGAGACGGTCAGGGAAGCCGCCGCCCCTTGAGCCGCCGAGATGCCCGGCACGACGCTGACCGGAATGCCGGCTTGGTGGCAAGCGTCGATCTCCTCGCCGGCCCGCCCGAAGACGAGCGGATCGCCGGATTTGAGCCGCACCACCTGCTTGCCGGATCTGGCCAGCGACACCATCAGCGCGTTGATGTCGTCCTGGCGGCAGGACGGGCCGTGGCCGGTCTTGCCGACCAGCATGGTCCGCGCCTCGCGGCGGGCGTAATCGAGGATCTCCGGCGCCACGAGGTCGTCGTAGAGGATGACGTCGGCATTGCGTAGTGCCCTCAGCGCCTTGAGGGTGAGGAGCTCGGCGTCGCCCGGCCCGGCGCCGACGAGCGTCACCGCGCCGCCCTTGGGTGCGGCCTCGGTCTGGCCGAGCAACTCGGCGAGATCGGTCTCGGTCGGTGTCCGGTCGGGCTCCGCGAAGGCGCGATCTGTGAAGCGTTCCCAGAAGGCGCGGCGGTCGGAGAAGGCGTGGAACCGGCCCGTCACCTCCTCGCGCCAGTCGCGGGCGGCGCCGATCCAGGCCTTGAACCCGCGCGGCAGCATGCCCTCGATCCTGGCCCGCACGGTCTGCCCGAAGACCGGAGCGGCACCCTCCGTCGAGATGCCGACCACCATCGGCGAGCGGTTGACGATGGCGCCGAACTTCACGTCGCAGAGATGCGGCCTATCGACGGCGTTGACGATGGCGCCGGCCCTGCGCGCGGCGGCGACGAACTCGATGCAATCGGTCTCGTCCTCCATCGCGCCGATGCAGAAGGCGGCGCCCTTCAGGTCGGCCGGATGCCATTGGCGCTCGTGCAGGGTGACGCTACCGGCGACGATCTCGCCGGGCACGGCACGCAGCTCCTCGCTCGGCTCCGGGGCGTAGACGTCCACATCGGCGCCGGCGGCGGCCAGGAGCTTCACCTTCCAGGGTGCGCCGCCATTGGAGCCCGCGAGCACCGCGCGCTTGCCCTGGAGAGGCACGAAGACCGGCAGGACGGCGAGCGGCTCGAGCCCGGCGACCTCGGCGGTGCGGCCGGTCCCGGCGGCGCGGGTTTCTCGGGGCTGACGGGGTGTACTCATGGCAACGCTCTGGTGTTCAACCCTCTCGCGTCATCCCGGTCTTGCTTCGCGGCAACAGAATGACGGAGGGTCGTCCTTGAAGAACGGATCTCGTTCTTCCGCAAACTGGCCCTAGGCCGCGTCGCGCGCAAGCGCGGCGGGGAGCAGCTTGCGGATCTCCGGGATGCACGAGCCGCAATTCGTGCCCGCCTTGCAGGCCGCGCCCACCGCCTCGACGCTCCCCGCCCCGGCGGCGACCGTCGCCGTGATGATGTCGAGACCGACGCCGTGGCAGGCGCAGACCGTCGGCCCGGCCGAGGCTGTCTCGGCCCTGCCTGAGAGGAGTGCGCGGCGGGCGCTCGCCTCCAGCTCCGGCAGAGCGAAATAGGCCTTCTCGGCCTCCCCGTTCGGCCGAACGGCGCTCGGAGCGAGTGCCAGACAGGCGACGAGGCGGCCCTGGTCGTAAACGGCGCACCGATAATGGCCGCGGCCATGGTCGGCATATTCGGCGAGATCGAGCCCCTGGAACAGGCCGCGCATCATCAGCGCCACTTCGCGCGAACTCTCCTGCGTGGCGAATTGAAGGCCCGAGCCGCCCTGGACCGTCGCCCTGGCCCACCACCAGCCCTCGGGCAAGTTGAGCGCATCGCGGGTCAGGATGAAGCCGCGATTGCGGTAGGGCACGGGGGCGATCGAGGCCGGCGTCGCCTTGAGTTCGGGCTGGCCCGACACGGGGTCCGGCACGCCGCGGACCAGGGCGCCAACGCGGGCATCCGAGGCGGTGGCGTCGCTCCAGTGGAAGGCGGCGAAGAGGGAGCCGGGGCGGATGCCCTCGGTGACCATGGCTTCGAGGATCGCCCTTCCATGGGCGGTCGTGACCTGGGCAAGATCGCCATGCGCGACGCCCATCGCCGACGCGTCGTCCGGATGGATCTCGACGAAGGGGACGGCGCGGTGTGCCGAGAGCCGCTGGCTTTTTCCCGTCCGCGTCATGGTGTGCCAGTGGTCGCGCACACGCCCGGTATTGAGGATGAAGGGCTGCTCGGCGGATGTCGCCAGGGCCAGGGCCGGCGGCGCCACGGCGACGAAGCGGGCGCGCCGGTCCGGCGTGAAGAAGCGGCCGTCGGCGAAGAGGCGGGCGTCCCCGACGGCGCTCTCGCGCATCGGCCATTGCAGCGGCCGCGTCACCGCGTAGGCGCCGTCGCTGATCGCGCTGATGCCGGTGAGGTCGAAATCGCGGCTGCCGTTATTCTCGAAGCCCGAGAGGGAGGCGTGCTCGCGAAACACGGCAGCAGGCCCGTCGAAGGCGAAGGCATGCCCATGCCCGAGCCTGCGTCCGACCTCGCTCAGGACCGCCCAATCCGCCCGCGCTTCGCCCGGAGCTTTCAGGAAGGCGCGCTGGCGCGAGATCCGGCGCTCGGAATTCGTCACCGTGCCGTCCTTCTCACCCCAGGCCAGGGCCGGGAGCAGGACGGTGGTCCGGCCCGTGGCCCTGACGGTGTCGCTGTCGTCGACCGCCTCCGAGACGACATAGAGGTCGAGCTTGGCGATGGCCGATTTCACGCGGTCGGCCCGCGGCATCGAGACGACGGGGTTGGTGCCCATCACCCAGAGCGCCTTGATCGTCCCGGCCTCGATCGCCTCGAACAGGGCGACGGCCTTCCTGCCCTCCCCCGTCACGATGGAGGGCGCGTCCCAGAACCGGCGGACGCGGTCGACCTCTGGGGGAGAGAAATTCATGTGGGCGGCGAGCATGTTGGCGAGCCCGCCGACCTCACGCCCGCCCATGGCGTTGGGCTGGCCCGTGAGAGAGAACGGCCCGGCGCCCGGCTTGCCGATCCGCCCGGTGGCAAGGTGGCAGTTGATGATCGCATTGCCCTTGTCGGTGCCCTGCGCCGACTGGTTGACCCCTTGCGAGAAGGCCGTGACCACCCGCCCGGTCCGGGCGAACAGGTCGAAGAATTCGGCCACATCCGCGGGCGCGAGGCCGGTCGCCTCGGCGGTCGCGGCGATGCTGGGCGCGATGGCGCGGGCGCGCTCCAGTGCTGTCCCGAAGTCGGCCGTGTGTTCGGCGATGAAGTTCCCGTCGAGGGTGCCGGTCTCGGCGAGATGGACGAGGAGGCCTGAGAACAGGGCCGCGTCGGTGCCGGGCTTCAACCCGAGGAAGAGGTCGGCCTCCTCCCCGGTCTGGGTGCGACGGGGATCGACGACGACGAGCTTCGTGCCGCGCTTGCTCCGCGCATCGACCATGCGGCGGAACAGGATCGGGTGGCACCAGGCGGTATTGGAGCCGACGAGCACCATGACGTCGGCCTCGTCGAGGTCCTCATAGCAGCCCGGCACCGTGTCCGAGCCGAAGGCGCGCTTGTGCGCGGCGACCGCGCTCGACATGCAGAGGCGGGAATTGGTGTCGACGTTGGGCGTGCCGATGAAGCCTTTGGCGAGTTTGTTGGCGACGTAATAATCCTCCGTCAGCAACTGGCCCGAGAGGTAGAAGGCAACCGCCTCGGGGCCGTGTTCCCTGACGACCCTGGCGAAGCCCTGCGCCACCGTATCGAGCGCCAGGTCCCAGCTCGCCCGCGCGCCGTCCACCTCCGGATGCAGCAGACGTCCGTCGAGGGACAGCGTCTCGCCGAGGGCGGATCCCTTGGAGCAGAGTCGGCCGAAATTGGCCGGATGCGTAGGGTCGCCCGCGATCTCTGCACCACCCTGCCCGTCAGGCGACGCGAGCACGCCGCAGCCGACGCCGCAATACGGGCAGGTGGTCTTCACGGTGACCGGCGTCGGGTCCGGGACGTGCGCGTCCATGGCGTGATCCTCGGGTTCTTTCTGATCCCTCCCCCGAAGAGGGGGGAGGGTCAGGGGCTAGTACACGTCGGCCTGATAGCGCCCGGTCTTCTTGAGGTGGCCGAGATAGGCGACCGCCTCGTCGGGGTTCTTGCCGCCATGGGCCGCGGCGACGTCGATGATCGCGCGCTCGACGTCCTTGGCCATGCGCTTGGCATCGCCGCAGACGTAGAAATGCGCGCCCTCCTCGAGCCACTTCCACAGCTCGGCGCCGTTCTCGCGCATGCGGTCCTGGACGTAGGTCTTCTCGGTGCCGTCGCGGGACCAGGCCAGCGACAGGCGGGTGAGCACCTTGTCGTCCTTCAGCTGGTTCAGCTCGTCCTTGTAGAAGAAGTCGCTGGCCTGCCGCTGGTGGCCGTAGAACAGCCAGTTGCGGCCGGGCGCCTTGGTGGCGGCGCGCTCGCGCAGGAAGGCCCGGAACGGCGCGATGCCGGTGCCGGGGCCGCACATGATCACGTCCTTCGACAGGTCCTCCGGCAACGCGAAGCCGTGGGCCTTCTGAAGGTAGACCTTGACCTTTGTCGTCTCGGAAATGCGCTCGCCCAGATGGGTCGATGCGACGCCGAGCCGTAGACGCGAGCGGTGGGTGTAGCGGACCGCATCGACGGTGAGAGAGACCCGGCCAGGATCGGCCTTGGGGCTCGACGAGATCGAGTAGAGCCGCGGCTGCAACTCGTCGAGCGCTTCCAAGAAGACTTCGGCATCGGGCCGGGCGCCCGGGAACTTGTGGAGCGCACCGAGTACGTCGAGATAGGCGGCGTCGCCGTCCGGGTCCTCGCCGGCGGCGAGCGCCTGCGCCTTCTTGCGCGCCTCGCCCGAGGTGAGGAGCGAGAGGAGCTGATAGAGGCCGTCCGGCGCGCCGCCCAGGGCGTAATCGGTGAGCAGGCGCTGGCGCAGGGTCTTGCCGCGGATCATCCTCTCGGGCCGGGTGCCGAGCTCGGCGATCACCGCGTCGACGAGGGCGGGAGCGTTCGAGGGAAACAGCCCGAGGGAATCGCCGACCACGTATTCGATCGGCGTATCTGTCAGGTCGATCTCGATATGCCAGGTTTCCTTCTCGCCGCCCGGCGCGTTGAGGCGGCGGCGGAACAGGAAGGTCGCCTCGACCGGATTCTCGCGGCAAAGCCCAAGCGGCCCAAGCTCGGGCTCCTTCTTCGGCGCTGCCTCGCCGGCATCAGCTTTTTTCGTGGCGGCACCGCCACTTACGCCGAACTCCTCCTCCAGTTTCTTGAGCATCCGGAGCGTGTCCTTGCCGCCGGGCTGGCAGAGGTTCAGGCGCTCCTCGTTCTTGAGGAAGATCGCGTTGGCATAGTCCGCGCAATTGTAGCCGCACTGGCCGCAATCCTGCTGGGCCATGGCGGCCATCAGCTTCTGCGGCTCGGTCCGGTCCTTGGCCATCTCCATGCGGTCGGGCAGCGGCAGCGACGGGTCGTGCCAGGGCGCGTCGTCGTTGTCCGCGAGCTTCGGGCCGCCCGGCATCTCGCCCGGGGCGAGCGCCGTGGCGCCCTCGACGGCGGGGCCGAGGAGGGCGGCGAAGTAGCCCGACAGCCAGGAGCGCTGGTCGGCGGAGAACGGCGCGGTCTCGGGGATAAGGATGAGGGGGGGCGTGACGTGCTCGCTCATGCGGCAGCCTTCAGGACGGGTTGCTCTTCGGCAAGGTTGCGTAGGGATTCGGGGCCGGTGCGGGCGGTAAAGGCCTGGAAGCTCTCGGTCATGCCCTGGCGGCTGGCGAGATAGGCGCGGAGCAGCGCCTCGATCCGGCCGGGACAATCCTCGGCCTTGACCGCCTTCCAGATCTCGGTGCCGATCTTCGGATTGTCGCCGAATCCGCCGCCGACGACGATGTCGTAGCCCTCGACGGTATCGCCCTCCTCCGAGACGACGACCTTGGCGCCGATGAGCCCGATATCGCCGATGTAATGCTGGGCGCAGCTATGGTGGCAGCCGGTGAGGTGGACGTTCACCGGCACGTCGAGCTCCTTCAGGTTCGCCTCGATGTAGTCGGCGATCTGGAGCGCATGGCCCTTCGTGTCTGAGGCGGCGAACTTGCAGCCGCGGCTGCCCGTGCAGGCGACCAGGCCGGCGCGGATGCTCGAAGCCTGCGTGGTCAGCCCCAGCGCCTCGACGCGGGCCTCGACCTCCGACACCTTCGCGTCGGGCACCCCGGAGAACAGGAAGTTCTGCCAGACGGTGAGGCGGATGGCGCCGTCGCCGCACTCGGACGCAATCCTGGCGAGCCCCCGCATCTGGTCGCTGGTCATCTTGCCGACGGGCAGGATCACGCCGACCCAGTTGTGACCGGGCTGGACCTGGGCATGCACGCCGACATGGGCGAAGCGTTCCATGGGCTTGCGCGGGGCGACATGGGCCGGATCGACCCGGTCCAGCTTGTAGCCGAGCTCGTCCTCGACGGCGGCGAGGTACTTGTCGAAGCCCCAGGCGTCGAGGACGTACTTCATCCGGCTCTTATTGCGGTTGGTGCGGTCGCCGTTCTTGATGAAGACGCGCAGGATCGCATCGGCGACCTTGTTGCAATCCTCGGGCTTGAGTACGACGCCGGTGTCGCGGGCGAGATCGCGGTGGCCCGAGATGCCGCCCAGAACGAGGCGCATCCAGACGCCCGGCGCCACGGCCGCGCCTTCGAGAACCTCGACCGCCTGGAAGCCGATATCGTTGGTCTCCTCCAGCACCGGCATGACGCCGCCGCCGTCGAAGGCGACGTTGAACTTGCGCGGCAGGCCGTAGAGCGAGCGGTCGTTGAGGATCCAGCTGTGCCAGGATCTGGCGAGCGGGCGCGTGTCGAGGAGTTCCTGCGCGTCGATGCCGGCCACCGGCGAGCCGGTGACGTTGCGGATGTTGTCGGCGCCCGAGCCGCGGGCGGTCAGCCCGAGATCGATCAAGCCGTCGAGGAAGGGCTGGCCGTGCTCGACCCTGATCTCGCGGACCTGGAGGTTGGCGCGGGTGGTGACGTGGGAGTAGCCGCCGCCATGGGCATCGGCGAGATCGGCGATGCCGGCGAACTGCCAATGCTGGAGGATGCCGTTGGGAATGCGCAGGCGGCACATGAAGTCGCTGCTCGCCGGCGAGAGCCAGAACAGGCCGTGATAGCGCCAGCGGAAATTGTCCTCGGGCTTGGGCTGCCTGCCCTCCGCCGCCTCCTTGATCAGGCGGTTATGGCCGTCGAACGGGTTCTCGGCGCGCTTCCACTTTTCCTGCTCGGCGAGCTTGCCGCCGGCCTTCACGGCGGCCTCCTGCGCCTTGATGTGGATCGCGTCCGGCCCCACCGGCTCGGCGGCCGGAGCGGATTGGCCGAGGGCGAGCCCGCCGGTGAGCCGGGCGGCGGCGATGCCCGAGGCGAAGCCTTCGAGGTAGCGCTTCTGCTCGGCGTTGAAGTCGTCAGCCATGGAAGCCTCCATCATGCTGCCAGGGGTTGGGCCTGGGGCGCTGGGCGCCCGAACATCAGGTCGTCGCGGAAAGTCGCGATGGATTCGCCAGAGCGGATCAGGCTCTTGCACCAGCCCTGCTCGGCGATGTCGCCGACGAAGACCGCGCCGAGCAGCCTGTCCTCGGCGATGACGAGCTTGCGGTAGAGGCCGAGGCCGGGGTCGGACATCACCACGGTCTCGGCTCCGTCCGGCGCCTCGATCTGGCCCGCGGAGAAGACCGGAAGCCCCGAGACCTTGAGGCTCGTCGAGAGCGCGGTACCGAGATAAGCCGCCTCCTCGCCGATGAGGTGGCGGCTCAAGGTCTCGGCCTGCTCGTAGGCCGGCTCGACGAGGCCGTAGACCATGCCGCGGTGCTCGGCGCATTCGCCCAGCGCGAAGATGCGGTCGTCGGAACTCTGCATCCGGTCGTCGACCTTGATGCCGCGGCCGACCTCGAGGCCCGCGTTCTGAGCCAGCGCCGCGTTCGGCCGGACACCGACCGACATCACGACGAGATCGGCGGGCAGGACGGTGCCGTCCGAGAGGACGAGACGCTCCACCTTGCCGTCGCCCTCGACGGTCGCGGTGTCGGCCTGGAGGAGGACGCGCACTCCGCGCGCCTCCATCGCTTGTCTCACGAGGTCGGCGGCCGCGTGGTCGAGCTGGCGCTCCATCAGGCGGTCCATGACGTGGAGGAGCGTGGTGTCGACCCCGAGCCGGGCAAGGCCGACGGCGGCCTCCAATCCGAGCAACCCGCCGCCGATCACGATGGCCTTGGCTCCGGTAATGGCCGCTCTGCGGATCGCGGCGACGTCGGCGAGATCGCGGAAAGTGAGAATTCCCGGCAGGTCCATCCCGGGCTTCGACAACCGGATCGGCAGCGAACCGGTGGCGAGGACGAGCTTGTCGAAGGGCAGCACATGGGTCTCGCCGACGACCACAAGGGAGTTCTCGCGATCGACCAGCGTCGCCGGGGCGCCGGTGATGAGCCGGATGCCGTGCTCTTCGTACCAGTCGAGGCCCTTGAAGGCGCAGCCGGCCTCGTCGACCTCGCCGCCGAGAAGCGACGAGAGCAGCACACGGTTGTAGGCGGCCACCGGCTCGGCGCCGACCACGGTGACGTCGTAGAGGCCTCGCGCCCTCTCGGTCAGCCGCTCCAGGAACCGCAGGGAGGCCATGCCGTTGCCGATGACGACGAGACGCTCACGCATGACCCTCTCCCGGCTCTCAGGCTCAGGCCGCGATCGCGGGCTTGGCGTGGCGGGCGTAGAGGAACTCGAGCACCTCGGCGCGGGCATGGGTATAGGTCGGGTCCTCGACGAGTTCGAGGCGGCGACGCGGCCGCTCGAGATCGACCTTGAGGATCTCGCCGACCGTGGCCGAGGGGCCGTTCGTCATCATCACGATGCGGTCGGAGAGCAGCACCGCCTCGTCGACGTCGTGGGTGATCATGATGACGGCGTTGCCGAGCCGGCCATGGATCTCCATCAGCGAATCCTGGAGATGGGCGCGGGTGAGGGCGTCGAGGGCGCCGAAAGGTTCGTCGAGGAGCAGCACCTTCGGCTCCATGGCCAGCGCCCTGGCGATGCCGACGCGCTGCTTCNNCTTCATGCCGCCCGAGATCTCGCTGGGGCGCCGCTCGGCGGCATGGGTCATGTTCACGAGGGCGAGGTTGTGGTCGATCCACTCGTTGCGCTCGGCCTTCGTCTTCTTGCCCTTCATCACCTTGTCGACGGCGAGGGAGACGTTCTCGCGCACCGTGAGCCAGGGCAGGAGCGAATGGTTCTGGAACACCA
>FSSH01001198.1_pt2 | contig 21879 bp, 19 predicted proteins | sample 1166101 | NCBI WGS metagenome assembly FSSH01 (sample SAMEA32972668, study PRJEB13176) | freshwater metagenome | biome: Drinking water system; feature: Biomass in drinking water that filtered by 0.45 um membrane; material: drinking water | place: USA | collected 2012-12-20 | depth 0 m | reverse complement strand
GCAAGGTCCAGCTTCATGTCCAAGGACGGTATCGTGATCCGCCATTGGTTGGGATAGATCGCCCGACTCTTCGGACTGGTCCAGGTCCCGGTGGATTCGATACGGATGTCTCCTACCGGAAGATGGCGAGTCTGTCCGTCGGGTGACACCACCGTGCCGCTGGACGCAGGATCTGGCGATCCATCGCTTCGACGCAGGCGATACACCATAAGTTCGCTGTTGTCCGCCAATTGAATGCTGAACCAGTCCCACCCGACGAGATCCTTGCCCAGATCGGCTGATCCGAATTCATGATCCATCCAACTGGTCCCGGTCACCTCGAACTGTTCGTCGCCGATTGAAAGCGTGCCGGTCGTACCCAATCTTGTGAATGAATAATAATGCGAAGCTTGTCCGTACTCCGCGCCTTTGCGGCTGATGCCGTCCTGTCCATGGATGACCAGGGGCTTCGAGGGCTGAAGGGTCAGAGACAGCGCGAACGTCCCGGCGCGCGCAAACAACGTCTGTGCGCCGCCCGCACCAGCCGGCATCTCGGCCCGCCAATCGTCGATCCAGGCATGCAGACGGGATTCCTCCGCGCCGGCCTTGCCTAAGCCGGCCCGGCTCAGCTTCTCGGAGAAATGAAAGCGTCGCCCGCCGACATCGGTCACGGCAAAGTGGGCGAAATACAGATGATTCACCGACCACTGCGAGGGCTGTGTCTTCACCTCGTCGGGTGGAATGGCCCGTCGAAAGAAGGTCAACTCAAAACCGAAGGCCCGTCCGTTCTTCGCCTGAAGATGGCCCGTGTAATACCACCATTCGGTTCGATAGGCCGGATGCGATCCATGGTCTCTGGGAAAATCGTACCGGTAGCCTGCGGTCGCCGGCTTGAACGGCGTCGCAGGAGCATCCGCTCCAAAGGCAGCGGAGTGATGACCTGCCAGCCACGCAGCGAGCACCACGACAGCACAGACGCCGGCGGGTATGCTCCCCGCGAGCGGCGAAAACCGACTGCGTTGGGGAAACATTGTCCATCGCATGTCGCAACGGTTATAGCACGGGAATCATGACTGCACAAATCACCAGTGCCAGAGCGGTATTCGCGCACTCCGCCCGCACAGCCGCGCGCCACCGGCTCCGTTGACAATTTTCACATCCCTCAGCTATCGTGAGCCATGCAGATTGATCGCGAGCGTGAGCCCAAGGGCCGAGCTTCCTCCGGACGAGTCGAACCGTTTCCAATCCCCAATCGGTTGCCGGTGTTTCCGTTGCCCAATGTCGTCTTTTTCCCGAAGACCTATTTGCCGCTTCACATTTTCGAACCGCGGTACCGTCAAATGATCGCCGACGCGGCGATGGGACACCGATGCATCGCCATGGCCTTGCTCAAGGAAGGGTGGGAGACGGACTACTACGGAAATCCGGCGATTTATCCCACGCTGTGCGTCGGACGCATCATGAGCGCGCAACCGCTGTCTGACGGCCGCTCGAACATCCTGCTCCAGGGACTCGAACGCTGCGACATCCAGGAAGAACATTTCGAGAAGCCCTATCGCGAAGCGACGATTCAGCTCAAGCCCCAGCCCTCGGAAGAACGGCTTGCGGCAGGCGTTCGGCGCGCAATGGTTGAACTGCTCAGCCGATACCTCCAAACACGGGAGGACAACACGGCCTGGCAGGGATTCTTCCGCGAAGAAGTCAGCGACGAGGTGCTGGTGAACACCCTCTCCACCTATCTGGAATGCACTCCGCTGGAAAAACAGTTTTTGTTGGAAGCCGACGGATTGCTCCAGCGGGCGCGCCGCCTGAACGATCTGATTCAATTTATGCTGCACGACCAGCAAGGCGCGGGAGGATGGGAGTAAATGGATCGGGCCATCGCGATTGAAGTCAGCCGCCTGTGCAAAACGTACGACGCCCACAAGGCCGTCGACGATCTGTCTTTCCAGGTCTATGCCGGTGAAATTTTCGGCTTGCTGGGCCCCAACGGCGCAGGAAAAAGCACGACGCTTCGCACGCTCATCACACTGTTGCATCCGACATCCGGCACCGCCAGCGTCTTCGGGCACGATACGGTGCGCGAAGCGGACACGGTCCGCATGCTGATCGGGTATGTGCCGCAGGAACGGGCGATCGACCGGTTTCTCACAGGCCGTGAACACCTCCAGCTGCTCGGCGCGCTCTACCATCTGACCAAAGACGAGGCGGCCAAGCGCATCGCCGAATTGTTGAAACTGGTCGAGTTGGAGAGCCACGCAGACCGGCCGGCCAAAACCTATTCGGGCGGCATGAAGCGCAAACTCGATATTGCCTGCGGCTTGCTTCCCAACCCGAAAGTGTTGTTTCTCGACGAACCGACGCTCGGGCTCGACGTCCAAAGCCGGCTCAGGATTTGGGAATACGTACGGATGCTGAAGGCGCGCGGCATGACGATCGTGATGACGACCAACTACCTGGACGAAGCGGATCAACTGTGCGACCGGTTGGCCATCATCGACGGCGGTAAGATCAAGACCCTCGGCGCGCCGGCCGAACTCAAGATCGCGCTCGGCGGCGACATCGTCTCGCTGACCCTCAAAGAAACGGATCGCATGGCAGGCTTGGAATCGGCGTTGAAAAACCAGCCCGCGATTAAAGCAGTGCGGCTCACGACGAAAGGGCTCGACATTCGGGTCGAGTCGCCGGAAAAGGCGTTGCCCGTCATTTTGGAATCGGCCAATCGACTGGGGTGCAGCATCGAATTCATTCAATACAATCGCCCGCGGCTGGATGACGTCTTCATCGCCCACACCGGCCGCCGCATTCAGGATGACATCCCAAAGGAGGAATAGCCGTCAGGCGTCGCACGTCATTCGAAAGACTCCGGAGGGCTTCGCGCTCCGGGGCCCTCGGTTCACGTTTCACGCTTCACGCTTCACGTCATGAAAGACTATTGGCAGGAAATCCGTGCGTTGACGATGCGGTGGGTTCTCCGGCTGAGCCGCGAGAAATTCAGCATGCTGTTCACGCTGGTGCAGCCGATGCTGTTCTGGCTGATCTTCTTCGGCAATCTGTTTCAGCGGGCTGCGGATTCGCAGGTGACCCAGGCGCCGAATTACATCAGCTTTCTGGCGGCCGGGGTCGTCGTCATGACCGTTCTCAACAATGGATTGGCCGGCGGCGTAGATCTGCTGTTTGACAAAGAAAACGGCTTTCTCGAACGCCTCATGTCGACGCCGATCCATCGCAGTTCCGTCATTTTGAGCCGGTTTATTTTCGTCATGACGATCACGTCGCTGCAAGTGCTCGTCATCCTCGGCGTCGCGTTCCTCTTCGGCGTCCACCCGGCTACCGGCTTGCTCGGCATCGCGACGATTCTCCTGATCGGCATGATGTTCGGTGTCGGATTGACTGCCATTTCGATGGCCATGGCCTTTTCCGTGAAAAGCCACGGCGACTTCTTCTCCGTGTTGGGGTTCTTGTCCCTGCCGATGATTTTCTTGAGCTCAGCGCTCGTGCCGTTGGCGGCCATGCCGGGATGGATGAGTGTTCTCGCCCAGTTCAATCCCATGACATGGGCCATCGATGCGGTGCGGCCGTTGATTCTGTCCGGATGGAGTGAAGCCTTGCCGCACGTCGGCATGGTCGTACTGGTCATGCTGGTCTTCGATGCGCTGTGCCTGTACGGCGGGGCAAAAGCCTTCCGCCGGGCCATGGGGTAGGAGAGCGGGGAGCCGATAGCAGATGGCTCATGGCACGTGACAGAGATTCAAGACTGGATATGGTCTTGTGCCGTGTCCGTGCTATACGCCATACGCTATAAGCTCTTCTGTGTAGCACGATACGAGATACGAAGACGAACGATGGTCATTCCAGAAGGCCAAATCCGCGCCCTGATTCGCCTGCTCTCCGATGAGGACGATCGAATCGTCCGCACCATCAGCGGGAAGCTGATTACGATCGGACCTGCCGCGGTCCCGCTCCTGCAAGAGGCTGAAATCGAACAGCCGGAGATGGCCGATCGAATCGCATCCGTCCTCGAAGAAATCCGCTGGGGCAAGCTGGAAGAGGAACTGGTCGAACTGGCGGCGCTTCCGGACAAGACCATGAGCCTTGAAACCGGGACGTTCTTGATCGCCCGCCACGCCTATGCGGCTCTGGACGTGCCCCGCTATCAAGAACGGCTGGATACCATGGCGCAGGAAGTGCGCGCCCGAATCGGCCTTCGCGCCTCCGGGGAAGAAACCGTCAACGCCCTCAATCGCTACGTCTTTGCCGAGCAGGGATTCAAAGGCAACACCAAGAACTATTATGAAGTAGAAAACAGCTACCTCAACTGTGTCATCGACCGGCGAGTCGGCATTCCGATCAGCCTCTCGGTGGTCTATCTGCTCATCGGACAGCGTCTGGGTCTCCCGCTGTTCGGCATTGGAATGCCCGGGCATTTCCTGGTGAAGTACGAATCCGATCGTTACAAAATTTTCATCGATTGCTTCAACGGCGGCGCGCTGTTGACCGAAAAAAACTGCGCAAGGTTTTTGACGGAAGCAGGGTATGGATTCGACGACAAATATTTGCAACCGAGCCCGGTTCGCGCGATCCTGTCCCGCATGGTGAAGAATCTTCTGTCGATTTATGCAAAGCTGGATGAACCGGTCAAGATGTCCCGTCTGACCAGGTTTATCGAAATCTTGGGCGGAGAGCCTCGCGAAGAAGGGCTGTAGCCTACTACAACTTCACCGACAACAAATCCCTCCCCTTCCTGATTGTTCCCTCATACCGTTCTCCTGCTTGAGCTTTCACATCGTACCGATCTGCAATCGGATAGAAGTGTGACAGAATCAGTTGACCAACCCCTGCCTCGTGAGCCACCTGTCCGCACTGTCCGGCGTGCAAATGGACAGGGCCCGGTCGATTGGCCGGGAATGAACAGTCGAGAACGGCAAGATCAGCGTCTCCGCAGAGACGCACAAGGCTGGTGCAGTATTGTGAATCTCCTGAATAAGCGAGCGCCTTTCCACCGTACTCCAGCCTGTACCCTAAACAATGCAAGCGGGGACTATGGGTCACCCTTCGTGGAAGAACTTTCGTCCGGCCGATCCAGAATGGGCGGTCATCGACTTCCTTCAACGTCACGCCGAATGGCGCGCGGCTAAAGCCTGGGAGTGTCGCGAACAGAACCTTGAAAAGACTTCTTGTCCCGGGCGGACCGATGATGGTGAGCGGCGGCCGTTTCCCGCCTTGGTACTTCGTGAAGATCATCGCATCGAAGAAAAACGTGATGAAATCCGAAAAATGGTCCGCGTGAAAGTGGGAAAAGAGGACGTGCGTGATCTGATGGCGGTCCACACCGGTCTTGATCAGATTCATCAACGTACGCGGACCGAAATCCAGCAGTAGAGTCTGATCCGTCTGCACCAGATAACCGGCGGCAGCGCGGGTGGGATGAACATTCGTGCCGGAGCCGAGAATCGTCAAACGCATAGTTCACACATCGGATACAACAACTGGTGAGAACTTGGCAAGCTCGGTCTCACACACTTACCTGCTCAAGAATTGTTCGAGCCTCAATCAAGTCGGGATTGGCAACCTGTCCGGCAAACCGGGAACAAGCCGCATGCAAGACTTGCTTCGCAGCATCCGACCGGTTCAGTTTTCTCAAAAGTCTGCCCATACTCACCGCGGCTCGAAGTTCAAGCATGCGTGCATGCTGATCCTGTGCAACCCTCAGGGCTTCGGCAAAGCACTGCTCCGCTGCGGAGATGGATGGCTCGGACTGTTCCAGCAACAATTCCCCTTTCAGCCGAAGCAGTTCCGCTTGCCAACAGCGTTCTCCCTGGGAGGAGACAAGTTTCTGCGCCTCTGACAGAGCGCCCAAGCCTTCATCGATACGTTTCTGTCGCAAATATATTTCTGCCAACAGCGCCAACGTAAACGTGTTGTTGAGACTCGCACCGGCGGCTTGTGTAGCCGAGAGGCCCTTCACGAGCCTGCCCAGACCTTGCTCGTCCCCTTTTTGATCCAGAGCCCACCCTTGCAGAGATGTCGCCCACGCTAACGGCACTTCAAATGAATATTTGGTCGACAGCGCGATGGCTTCTTCAGTGAGATGTAATGTCTGCTCTGTGTCTCGAAGCGTGGAATAGGTCCAGGCCACGGTCGTCAAGGTGAACGCCAGCGTGAAGGGGTGTTCCAACTCTCTTGCCATCCCGATGGCCTCCCGCGAGAGCGCTTCGACCTGATCGACCTCTCCCAATATCCATAGCGCTCTGGCGAGCATGATTCTCGCGGTGATGCCGGGATCCTGCGTATAGGGGAGGGCCTGTGAGCGATGCCGGGCGGGATCATACAGGGACTTAGCGGCGAGCAAATGGGCTTTGGCTTCATTAAACCGGCCAAGGAAGGAATAGGTCGAGCCAACACTCTCATGTGCGCGGATCAGCATATCCGGGTTGTGCTCGCGCTGTGCGAGAGACAAGAGATGCTCAGCCAGGTCGCATGCTGTTGCAAGAGGCCCCCTGACCACATGGAATACCCATAACCCCCAAATGGCGAGAAAGTGATACTCGGGACTACTGTCTTCCTGCGATAAATCCCTTGCCCTGCTATAATTGTGCTCTATTTCGTCAGAAGCATACCCTTTCACCGCTATCATGGGAGCTCCACGTTCAATAAGGAGCTTTAACTCCAAGCCATCACGCTCCGGGCCTTCCGGCAATTCCTGCAAGAATGCCAACGCTCTATTGAAATGGTTCAGCGCTTCGACATTGGCCGACCGGTCCGCGTCTCTTCGGGCCGCAAGCTGCCAATACGTGATGGCCGAACGGGTCAAACCTGCCTGTTCACAGTGGTAGGCCAGGAGTTCCGGTTCCAACCGTACGCGCTCGGCGAATTTCTCTTCCAGTGTTTGAGCAATGCGGGCATGGAGGAGGCGGCGAGATTTTTTGGGGAGCGTGTTGTAGGCCGCTTCTTGGACAAGCATATGCTTGAACCGATATCGCGAAAGCGGCCGCTCACCCTCTTGTAGGATGAGACCTGAGGAGACAAACAAATCGAGGGCGCCGTTGAGCCGGTTGTCCGTTACATCGACGGCGGCCCGTAGCAGCTCATAGGTGAACTCCCGTCCGATTGCCGCTCCGATCTGAACGATTTCCTTAACCGGCCCCAATCGATCGACCCGCTCCATGAGCAACGCTTGCAGACTGTCCGGAATGACCATGTCATTCAATGGAGCCTTGAGGGTAAATGCGTCGGTTCCTTCGGCCAGCAACCCGGTCTCCAGAAGATTCTCCGTCAACGCTTCGATATACAGTGGCACCCCGTCGGTCTTGGCCAGAATCGCCTGCTGCACCTCTTGCGGAAGCACCTTTCCTCCGGTCATCGTGGCAATCAGCTCGACGCTCTGCCGGCGCGGAAACCGGTTCAATGTCAGAAACGTGACGTGGCTGTATTCCGCCCACACCGGCCTGAAATCCGGTCGAAAAGTGACCAGTAACAACACGCGCATCTGCCTGATCCGGTCAATGGTGCGTGTCATGAGATCCAGCGTAGTGGGATCAAGCCAATGGGCATCCTCCACGATCAGCAACACCGGAGAGTGATCCGCCAGCCTTTGCAAATACTGCACGAGCGCTTCCAGAGTCATGTCCTTGCGTTTGTCGGGCGACACGTTCGGCAGCTGGTATCGCTCGTCTCCTCGGATCGAGAGCAGATCCGCGAGCAAGGCAACCGTGATGCGGTCGTCGAGGCCGCTGCTGGCTACCAGCGCATCAAGCTTGTGCAGTTGCGCGGGAGCGCTGTCCTCACCGGCCAGCCCCGCTGCCTGCCGCAGATAGGTAACTACGGGATACAGTGCCGTATTGGTATGGTGCGGTGAGCACTGAGATTGGATCGTCTCATAGCGATCCCCGGTTAGCTGGTCACGCAGATATCGAACCAGCCGGGACTTGCCGATGCCGGCTTCGCCGCAGAGAAGCACGACCTGGCCTTCACCGTCGACCGCTTCGCGCCAGCGCCCGAGAAGCAGCGCCGTTTCGTGCTCTCTGCCGATGAAATCAGCTAATCGGCCGGATCGATACGACTCGAACCGGCTGGCCGACGGCTTGGCACACAACACCTGCCAGATCCGAACCGGCGTCTCGTACCCCTTGAGAGAAACCGTCCCCTGATCGGCAAACTCGAACTCTCCCCCGACCAGACGCTTTGTCACCGAATCAACGATCAATTGATTCGGCGCCGCCACTCCCTGGAGGCGAGAGGCCAGATTCGGCGTTTCACCGAACACCGACCGTTCTTTGGCGGTGTCCTGTCCGATGAGTTCGCCCACGATGACGGGACCGGTCGCGATTCCGATTCGTGTCGCAATTTCACATTCCTGCTCGGGGCGATACTCCCGAGGGAGCGCCTTTACCAGCTCAATCACGGCCAGTCCGGCATGCACCGCACGCTCGGCATCGTGCTCATGGGCATGGGGATATCCAAAATACACCAAGAGTCCGTCACCCATATATTTTGCGATATAGCCGTTGAATCGGCTGATCGCCTCACCACAGGTATCCAGAAAACGCCGGATAGAGGCCTGGAGGTCTTCGGGGTCCAACCGGCGAGCCAGCGCCGTTGAGCCCACAAGATCACAAAACATCACGGTCAATTGGCGTCGCTCCGCTTGATCTCGACCGGAAGGGAACGGCGTTGCTTCCGGGTCGGTTGCGATGGGTACAGTCTGAAGACCATCGCTGTCGGCCTTTTGTGGCAGGTGCGCGATGGCGCGCAGGAGTCTTTTCCGATGGCCGAGCACAACGCCCAGGGATGCCAAATCACCGTCGTTCAGTTCGGGCAGGACATCCCAAGTGATGGCGTTCTGCTGAAATACATCCCGATAGCGATCGAGGCCGAGACTTTCCAGCCATGCCGAGACGCGATCATCCATCATGACGGTCCAAGCCTGGATCGGTGAATGCCGGACACGGAATACTTGCTTCTTGCAGCCGGTGACACGTTGATTGATAATATCGCCATGACCAACGGTGCTTCCCCAACCAAGGCCGGCCATCGAACCATTATCCGGCACATAGAATACCGACTCATCTCGATCGGAATGTCGGTGATCGCCTACTTACTCGAGAGAGCCGTCCTGCGCTCGATCAGGCGCGACAAAATCGAAGCGTAGGGTCCGCTCAATCGCCGCCAGAACAACACACCGTCAACGTCTTCGCATCAGATCGAAGACCAATCCAAGAGTCAGCAGTCCGGCCACGATCCCGAACGTGACCGGTATCCAATCTGCCACTGTTCCCGACATGACCGTGAGCGCACAGGAGAGGATGCTTGTTGCAGCGGCAAAACCCAGCGCCAGGCGCCGCCCGGTCCGTCGAACCATATCTTCGAGCGAATTGGCCTTGAAATTTACCACCAGCTTCTGGCCGGGACGAGCGCCAATCAGGTGTTCGATCGCTTCGGTCACCCTTTCGGCTCGCACTTGTAGCTTCTGTACTTGATAGGCGATCGCTTTGGGATCGAGCGCGGCCCCCATCCGCTTGATCATGACGCGCATCAAAAACTTGCCCGCGACGTCATACGGATCAAGCGTTGGGTCAAGATTCGCGGTCGCCAGCTGGACCTGCGCCAGCGCCTTGGCTGCGAGCGTGAGTGAGGCCGGCATCGGCACACCGTGCCGAAATGCGATCGCGCTCATTTCCTGCAGCAGCGGCCCGATCTGCATCTCAGCGAGGGCCGCCTTTCTGTATTTCGCCATCACCTCGCCGATTTCGCTTTGAAACCGCGGAACGTCGAGATCACTGCGGTCGATCGCACCCGTCATCATCAGCGTGACATCGCTGAGAAAAGCCACATCTTCCTTCCACAGAGCCATCAGCAACAACAGGAGATGTTCCCGTACCTTGGCATCGATGGCGCCGACCATTCCAAAGTCGAGAATGTAGATGCGGTTCTTCCACCACATGAGATTGCCCGGGTGCGGATCGGCATGGAAGAAACCGTCGACGACGATCTGCTTGTAGAAACTTTCCAACAGCTGGCGGGCCGCCTCGATACGCTCCGGGCCTTCCGGCGCCTGTGCGATCGGGCCGCCTTGAATCTCCTCCATCACCAATAAGCGGGCTGTCGACAGCTCCCGGTAGACAGAGGGGACCGCCAACCGGTCATAGTCTGCAAGGACGGTCTGCATCCGCCCGATATTGTCGACTTCTTGGCAAAAATCGAGTTCGCGCTGCAGTGACGTGGCAAGGTGTTTGAACACCGCCTCCATGTTCACCACTTGATTGAGGGCCTGACGTTGCCCCACCTTTTGAGCGAATATCTCGAGCAGAGCGAGATCCTGCTCGATATCGACCCGAGCGGTGGGTCGCTGAACCTTGACCACGACTCGGTCGCCGTTTTCGAGCGTGGCCCGATGGACTTGGGCGATGGTCCCGGCAGCAAGCGGTTTGGGGTCAATCGACTCAAACACATCCTCCCATGGCACCCCCAACTCCTGTTCGGCTACTCGAACGACCTCACGCTCGGGCATGGGGGGCACGTGACTCTGCAACATCGCGAGTTCTTCGATGTATTCCGCAGGAAGAAGATCCGGGCGGGTCGACAGCACTTGGCCGAGCTTTGAGAAGGTCGGGCCCAGTTCCTCGAGCGCCGCGCGCAGGCGCTTGGCCTGCTGACGGCGAATGGAAACGTCCGATTGATCGGGCGGGCTGAAGAGCTCTCTGAGGCCATGCTTCGCCATGACCGTCGCGATATGCATGGCTCGGCCTGCCAGGTGAGGCTCAGAAGCTTGAGGTTCACCCTTGGACTGAAGTACTCGCACCGATTCAGGAGCCTGCTCACCCCCGGATAGGAGGGTATTCACAATAATGACGGTACAATGGGAACTGTGGCTGATGCGATTCGGTACGTTACCGAGCAGGAACTCCTTTCGTCCGGCCATGCCCGAATTACCGACCACCAGAACATCGATGGCTTCGCGCTCAGCGGCGCGGACGATTGTCAGTGCCGGATCGGGATCAATCGCGACGAGGACATGTCCTCGCTCTCCCGCCAACTGCCTCACGACATTGCCGAGCTCATCGTTGACGGCAGCGGCCCGTGTACGCTCCGCTGCACCGAATTCCGTGGTGGACGGGTGGTTCGGCACGATCACCTGCACCACAAACAACTCTGCCCCGTAGCGGTCAGCGAACTCAGCGGCCCACTGAACGGCATGGTCTGCCGTTTTGGAGCGGTCCGTGCCTACCATCACACGTCGTATGGCGCTGTTGTGGGGAAAATTATTCATGTTGGCTGCTCTCCGCTGAATACTCTGCCTCAACCATCCTGGCGAAAGCTGTCCCGCAGCCGCAGAAGCAATGCGCACGCCTGCTCCACTTCTTGAGGGCTCAAGGCCCGCTCGAAGAATGGACGAAGGAAGTCGACGTGCGCCGCAAAAGTTTTGCGAAACAGCGCATCGCCTTTTGCCGTCAACGACACTTTCGTATAGCGGCGATCCCCGCGTATCGTCTCCCGCCTGATCAGCCCCTTTGACACCAGGCGGTCCAGCACTCCAGTCAGCGTGCCTTTAGTCACAAGGGTTTGCTCTGATAAATCGGAACAGGTCATACCGTCGGTATCGCCCAGCGTCACAAGCACATCGAATTGGGACGGGGTCAACCGCATGGATTTGATGTGCCGGTTGCCTGTACGCCAGAAGGCCAGATAGGCCTCGACCAAGGGCCGAACGAGCTTGAGGTAGGGATCGTCCTTCAGATGAGGCACTTCCATGAACGGAGAATAGTGGGAAGCAGATGAATCGTCAAGGCGAGCCCGTCCAGGAGTTCGTTGACGGCTGATCGATCGCGCCCGTAAGATCCTGTTCCCATGACGGACCATCACGAACGAGGGCAGTTCTCTCCAACGGCGATCGTCATTCTGGTCGGCTTTATCGTGGCCGGCGTGTGGATTTGGAAGCGGCTACCCGCAGAAACCCAAGACTATGTCATCGATCAGGCCCTGCCTGTCGCTGCCGGAGGAGCAGCCGTTGCGTCGTTGGTCCTGGCCGCGATTGTGAAAATCCGGCGGCACGCGGCAGCGCGCCGTGAACGGAATCGGCTCATTGGCGCCTTCCAGCGTGAGCAGGCGGAGGAGAAGAAGCTGGACCTGTCGTTTGCCCTCATCGAATGCAATGCCTACCGGCTTGACGGACTTGAAGAGATCGCGCCGGCATTGAAAAATCTCTGGGTGGCGACGCTTCAACGAGCCTTAGGCGACAAACGCCATCGCATCAGAGGCATGGCAGCCAGTCATCTGGGTGTCTTGCAGGATCAGTCGGTGGCGCCACTTCTGGTGAACGCACTGAAGGACGACCATGCCTACGTGCGCGCGTGCGCGGCGTTGGGGCTGGGAAGACTGCGGGCGACAGATGCGCAGGATCGGCTGGCACAGGTCGCGGAGGAGGACGGGGATCAAACAGTGAGGGGCCGGGCGCGGGAAGCCCTGGAAAGGATTCGCAGCCGATAGGCGGCCTGTCAGGTCTGACTCCGCTCCTCAATCCACTCAAGTACAGCGATCTCGGGCGGACAGTTCCAGCGGAACGGGAGGAAAGACCAGCCGAGTCCCCGATTGATGTAGAGGGTGTGTTCGCCCGACTCATACCGGCCTGACACCCGGCCATTGCATCCGGGAGGCAGCCAGAACGTCGGGATGCCCGGCACCTGCCACTGTCCCCCGTGGCTATGCCCGCACAAGATCAGATCGATGGCATGATGCGCCTTCACTTGATCGAGGATATTCGGCGCATGGGCCAATAACAGGGTAAAGCGATGGTCGGCCTGAGGCGGGACACAGTGCAGATCGGCACGGTGCAGCGACGGATCATCGACACCGACGATCGCCAACTCGCCTTTTGCCGTTGAGACAACCACACTTTGATTCACCAGTAATGTTATTTTATGCCGATCGGCCAATTCGGCGTAGTCCGTCACCGGCACACCGCTGTAGTGATCGTGATTGCCCAATGTGACAAATACCGGCGCGGTTTCCCGCAGGCGCGCTAGAAATCGAAAGAGATGGGGGAGCCCTTCAGGCACGTTGAGCAAGTCGCCCGTGATGAAAATCCAATCGGGCTGAAGCGCCCTCACGGTGTACACAATGCGATCATGACGAGGGTAGTAGATGTCCAGATGCAAATCGGTCAAATGGACGGCACGGTGACCTGCCAACGGCCCGTGTACATGGGTATGCCGGGTTACCTCGTGGTCGGACAGGCCAAACTCCCACTGTGGGACGAGGCTGAACAGTCTATAGAGTGGCTCACTCAGACGAGCTCCGACGGAGGATCGCACGCGGTCAGGCCATGATAATCTCTGACGCGCGCTCATTCCGTGATCCATGCTGCTCTCCCGCCCCTCTCGAGTCGAATAGAAAAAGTATAGCATGGGCTTATTGGCCAACAATTAATGGACGCTTGAACGGCATACAGACCATTTAGATAGGGAGTACCGCGTGGAACCATCGATCGAGCCCTTCCTAACAAGCGATATCCCCGGCATCGGCGGACAGATCCGCGCGACGCCGGAAGACTTTCAGGTGGAGGAACGCCCGCTCTATCTGCCCTGCGGGGAAGGAGAACATCTCTATGTGAGGATCACCAAACGGGGTCTCTCGACGCCGGACCTCGTCCGCCGCCTTTCGTCGACACTCGGCGTGAAAGCGCAGGCTATCGGAGTCGCCGGGTTAAAAGACGCCCGCGCAATCACCACTCAAATGGTCTCGCTGCAAGGAATCACGCCTCAGCAGGTGTCGCAGCTGAAGACCGATGAACAGCTTTTGTCTGTGAACGTCCTGGCTCGACATCGCAATCGATTACGCACCGGCCATCATGCCGGAAACCACTTTCGCTTGGTCGTCCGCGACGTTGCCGCCCAGGCCGCTGAGGCGGTGCCCGCCGTGCTCGATCGACTTGGTGCGCGCGGCGTGCCCAACTACTTCGGCCCCCAGCGGCAGGGCAAGAGCGGCGATAACTATCAGATTGGCGCCGCCTTGCTGACCGATCCGCGGCGGCGCGAGAAAATGGGCCGGGCCAAACGCGTCTGGTATCTGAATACGTATCAATCATTTCTCTTCAACCGCATGCTGGCCCGTCGTATCGACCGTATCGATCGTGTGCTGGCCGGCGATTGGGCCATAAAGTCGGACAACGGCGCCTGTTTTCAAGTCGAAGACGCCGATCAGGAACAGCCTCGCGCCGATCGTTTTGAAATCAGCCCGACGGGAATTCTCTTCGGTTCGCGGGCGTCATGGGCCGATGGCGAGCCAGGCAAGATTGAAGAGGCCGTCATTGCGGAAGCGGGAACGACACGAGATGCCCTGGTCGCAGCAGGAAAGGCCTGCGGCTTCCGCGGCGAACGCCGTGCGTTACGGATCCCGTTGGCGGAGTTGGAGTGGTCACTGAATGGTTCGGTCCTCACTCTGGCCTTTGCACTCCCGCCCGGCGCCTATGCCACGAGTGTATTGCGCGAATTGATGAAAACCATCTGAACCGGGCACATCACTCATGTCGTGATTTACAAAGCCCCTGTGGTCTCCGGTCATTCACTGATAGAATCAGTGAGGCATCCCCGGGAGACGCCATGAGCCTCCATCAAGAAACCGTCCTCATCAGCGGCCACATTATCGATTCGCTGATTCTGGCGAAGGTGCTGGACATCATCCTGATGATGGGTGGCGCCTTTGACTTGGAAGACGTGCATATCGGAACAACAAGGGAAGAGCCCTCTCGCGCCCGCATCGTCATCCGGGCATCATCGACGACGCTCTTGGACGACATTCTCAAAGCGATTCAGCCGCATGGGGCCTGCGCCGAACGTGAGGCGGACTGTCGAACCGCCGAGGCCCCTGCCGACGGCATTTTCCCCGATGATTTCTATGCCACAACCCATTTGCCCACGCAGATCCGACTCCACGGACAGTGGATCGATGTTGATCGGATCGAGATGGATCTCGGCATTCTGGTAGATAAGCGGGGAACCGCTGCGCGAGCCCTCCCCATGGGGGACGTTCGTCAAGGAGGCCGGATCGTGGTCGGCCGTGACGGGGTACGGGTCACTCCCTTGCAGCGCCCGCGCGAGCGGGATGTGTTTGGATTCATGGAATCGCAAGTCTCGTCAGAGCGGCCCCATCACCATATCATCACCGATGTCGCCGCCCGCATGCGTCATCTGCGGGAACGGCACAGGCAAGGGCAGGCCGATTCCAAGGTGTTGCTGGCAGGAGGGCCTGCGATCATTCATGCCGGCGGACGGGATGCCTTGACCTGGCTGATCGAGCAGGGGTTCGTCCATCTCCTGTTCTGCGGAAATGCCCTGGCGGCGCATGATATGGAAGCAGACCTGTACGGCACATCGCTGGGCTATGGATTGGCGGCCGGACGCGCGGTTCCGCATGGCCATGAACATCATTTGCGAACGATCAATAAGATCCGTGCTACCGGCAGCATCGAGGCGGCAGTCACATCGGGAGTGGTGAAGCAGGGCATCATGGCAGCCTGTGTCCGTCACAACGTGCCGGTGGTCATGGCCGGAACGATCCGCGATGACGGCCCTCTCCCCGGCGTAATCACCGATTCCGTTCTCGCGCAGAACGCCATGCGCGCCGCGATTCCCGGTGTCGGGTTGGCCCTGCTGGTCGCCTCCACGCTGCATGCTGTGGCCACGGGCAATCTCCTGCCCGCCACAGTGCCGACCGTATGTGTAGACGTGAATCCCTCTGTGCCGATCAAACTGTCCGATCGCGGCAGCTTTCAAGCAGTCGGTCTCGTCATGGACGCGGCATCGTTTCTCTCCGAACTGGCCAGACTCCTGGGAAGATCGGCATGACCCGGCTCCTCGTCTGTCCTCCGGACTATTTTGGAATCGAATATGAAATCAACCCCTGGATGCGACTCAGCAATCGGGTGGACCATGAACGAGCCGTTCAACAGTGGCATGGTCTGATGCGTGTCTTTGAACAGGATCTGGGGGTGACGCTTGAACGGATGACGCCGGTTGCGGGGCTGCCAGACCTGGTGTTTACGGCCAATGCCGGTGTCGTGGTCGACTGCACGGCCGTGGTGAGCCGCTTCCGCTATCCCGAACGGCAACGGGAGGAGGCATACTTCGAAAACTGGTTTCGCGGGCACGGTTACGCCGTGGTGACATTGGAGAAGGCATTGTTCTTTGAAGGCGCCGGGGACCTCCTGGGCTTTCCGGATTGTTGGTTCGGCGGCTATCGGCAGCGATCAGATATCCGTGCATTCCCCCATCTCAGCGAGCGATTCCATCGTGAAATTATTCCACTCGAACTCGTCGACAGCCGTTTTTATCATCTGGATACATGCTTCTGCCCATTGAGCGGAGGAGACCTGCTTTATTTCCCGCCTGCCTTCGATCCATATGGTCAGTCCGCGATTGCCCAGCGGGTTCCAAAGGACCGGCAAATCCCCGTCCCGGAGGACGACGCGTTACGATTCGCGTGCAACGCGGTCTGCGTCGGGAAACATGTCGTCCTGCCGTCCGGATGTCCGACAACCGAACATCTGCTCCAAGCCAGGGGATACCGCACCCATTCCGTTCCTCTCGATGAATTCATGAAATCTGGCGGTTCGGCGAAATGCCTGACACTGGCGCTGGACTGACTCGAACACAGTCCCAAAGTCGTCATGTCTTCTCACGAGGCATTAAGTCTTCAAGTCGAAAGTCTGGAGAAGACTTGAGGACGTTCTGACTTGAAGACATTTTGACGTCCTCTTCAAGGCTTCCTTCTGAAGAGAAACGCTCCATAGAAGCCGGCGATCGCGATCGTGACCAGTTCAATAGTCAGGAGCATACGACTCACAACGGCCTCAGCAGTCGGGGGAGAGAGGATGAACGAGAGCCCGAGAAACTCCGGCTGTTGATCGGGTGGAGTTTCCCAGGGAGGAAACAGCACGGCGAGGATCAGAGCCGCGACCATTCCATACAACACCGTAAGGTTCATCTGCTCCGGTGCTTCGGCATCGGGTCGAGCAACCGAGGCTTTACCTCCACTCCCGTCGAGCCGACGACCACAATGTGTGCAGAAACGATTGATCTCGGGTTGTGAGCGCTGACAGGACCGGCAGATCTGCATGCAGCTACTATAGCGATGATCAAGCGATGGGGCAAATCGCTCTAGCCCGTCTTGGACTTGAGAGGAGCTTCACCGGGCACGCAGGAAGAAGAAAAAGGCTGGCTTCAAAAGTGGTAGCTGAGCCCAGCGGCACCGAAATGTACGTGGTAATCCGCATCAAATCCGAACGCACCGTTATTGTTGGCGTCAAAGCTGAAGCTTGCTCTATTGTATTTCCATTCTGCGAACGCAGTAAGGTGCCGGGTAATATAGAATTCGATCCCGGCTTTGGCGTTCAGCCCGATACTGGTTGAGTTTTGTGTCCCCTCAAACCCGGTAACCGTGGTATGTACACGCGCAAAAAATATCCCCGGACCGACTCCAATGTATGGCTGCAGTCTGGTCTTGTGATATCGGAACATGAGATTCACGGGCGCCCATGTCATGACCCGAAAATGATCCCCCGTAAGTATATTCTCGCTTGTGCCACCAACTACAGGGCCGGCCCCATTAAGAATGGTCCCAGGTTGGATGGTAATTCGGGTGTTCTGTTGCTTGATATGGGGCGTGGTATAGAAAAACTCTGTTTCGACACCAATCCAACGGGCTTGTGCGAAGTAGTAACCCAGTTTGACACCACCCAGAATTGACCTGGAAAGCTCACGGTCTGAGATGGACCCAGACGGTGAAAGAGTAGATCCCGGCGGCGATAAATCCGTTAGCTCCGCGTTTGTGAGGGTGTTCCCTGGAATGAGCGAAAACCCTGGGAGGGCAGTCCCGATTTGACCGCCGATGTAGGCTTCTGAGTACGCCTTGGGAACCCCCAGAACCATGAAAGAGAGGAACAAAGCTCCCACGATTACTCCAAATGTGCCTCCTACTGTATCTCGTTGCATCATCTAGATGAATCTCCTGCTATTAGCACACACAAGCTGTAATTCATGTTATAGCCCGACCCTGATTTGATAAAGCCATTTCTCAAATCCTGAAGATGAGCAAACCACATGCCATCATTTGGGTTTATATATGTGCGATTGGAATCGCACACTTGACAGAATCGAGAGGCTCGTTCCATTCGTTGACAGACGATCAGGGCCTTCCTATAATTCGCTCCGCCCAATCGGCTATCATCCATCGTTTTCCTCCAATCCATGGGATTTTCCAACATGCAGGCAGTCAGCACTATGGGTGTGATTGGGGCCGGAGCCTGGGGGACCGCGTTGGCCAAACATTTGGCCGAAAAGGGGGCGACGGTCAGGCTCTGGGCTTACGAACCTGACGTGGCGCAGGCGATCAATGCCAGGCACGAAAACACGATGTTTCTTCCCGGCGTGACGCTGCCGCGGACGCTCGTCGCAACATCATCGATCGCCGATGCGGTTGACGGCTGCCAGGGCCTCCTATTCGTCGTCCCCTCACATGTGACCAGATCGGTACTCACGGCACTCGCGCCTTGTATGGCTAACCCCATTCCCCTGATCAGCGCGACAAAAGGGATTGAGGAGGAAACCGCCAAACTCATGACGCAAGTGATGGACGACGTGCTCCCCCAACCGATGCAATCCATGATCATGGCCTTGTCCGGTCCAAGCTTCGCCGCGGAACTCAGCGCAGGGAAACCGACGGCGCTCTGTCTGGCCGGGCGTGAACCGGCCCTTGTGCAACAGTTTCAACACACGCTCATGACCCCGGTTTTTCGCGTGTATGCCGATACCGATGTCATCGGCGTCCAGCTCGGTGGAGCCTTGAAGAACGTCATGGCTCTGGCGGCCGGTGTGGTCGACGGATTGGAACTCGGGCTGAATGCGCGCGCCGCGCTGATCACCAGAGGATTGGCCGAGATCGTTCGCTTGGGGACGGCGATGGGAGCCGACGCGCGGACATTCTACGGACTCTCCGGCATCGGCGATCTGGTGCTGACCTGCACGGGAACACTCAGTCGAAACCACACAGTGGGAATGCGGCTCGGCAAGGGCGAGCCGCTGGATACAATTATGGGCGGGATGCACGCAGTCGCGGAAGGCGTGCGGACAGCGCGCGCGGCCCTGGTATTGGCGAGAAAGCACGACGTAGACATGCCCATTACACAGGAGATCAATGCAGTGCTGTTCAACCAGAAGCCCTGCCGGAAAGCCGTCAGCGACTTGATGGAGCGAGACGCCAAACCTGAAAAAGGATCAGCATGAGCCCCGAAAAGCTTGAACAGTTGGTGCGACAAATCCGTGAGGGACAAGTCACCGTGGAGCAGGCGCTTCAGCGCCTGCGATCCCTCCCCTTTGAAGACCTCGGCTTTGCCTCGCTCGATCACCACCGGTCGCTGCGCCAGGGGTTTCCCGAAGTCGTGCTCTGTGAGGGAAAAACCACCGCTCAAGTCGTCGCCATCACGCGCTCATTCATTAAGAAACGCGGCCCCTTTCTTGCGACCCGAGCGGAGCCGGCCGTTGCGCGAGCCATCTGCAAGCTGAACCGGCGGGCGCGCTACTATGCGGATGCGCGCATTGTCGCCATCCATGCGCCCTCCCAGAAACGGCTGGGCCATGTGCTCGTCGTGTCGGCAGGCACTGCGGATTCGGCGGTGGCCGAAGAGGCCCGTGTGACAGCGGAAGTCATGGGCAGCCATGTGGAACGGCTCTATGATGTCGGTGTGGCAGGCATCCATCGCCTGCTTGGAAGGAAAGAGCGGCTCTTCGAGGCGAGGGTTATCATCGTCGTCGCAGGCATGGATGGGGCGTTACCAAGCGTGGTGGGAGGACTTGTGGAGTGCCCGGTCATCGCGGTGCCGACCAGCCGTGGGTACGGCGCCAGCTTCGGCGGATTAGCTGCCCTGCTGACGATGCTGAACTCTTGCGCGGCGGGCGTCGGCGTGATGAATATCGACAATGGATTCGGAGCAGGCTGTCTCGCGCACCGAATCAATATGTTAGGTCTGAATGGTAAGAGGTGAAGCAAAGAAGGCATGTGCCCCCCGCTGACTCCTCGCCCTTCCCCTGACGATTAGCTATTTTACTTCTAGCGTGCCCCGCTTCGGCCACGAAACCATCATCGTCCGAAGGCCCTTGTCTCCATTCTTCAGCAACTTCATCCGCACTTCGTAGGAATACATGCCGGAACCGGCGAGCTGTTTGCGATGATCTTGCCCGTCCCAGGAGAGTTCGATGGAAAGCGTGGGCCGTTCCGTGACGCCGGCCACAGGATGCACTTCCACCGGTCGGCGGTGTGAGAGAAAACGAAGGGAGGTCTTCGACGGAGAACTGATCAACGACGTGACCTCCAGAATCGTGGCTCCATCCAATTCTTTCGGCACTTGGGCGCTGACTGTGAACTGAAGCGATCCGTTTCCCGGTGTGTACGGACTCGGGGCCACACTTACGTCCAGAATCTTCAACTCCGGCTCCGGTCGGGGCGCTCGAGGCTGTTTGTTCTTCGCCCACCCGTCATCCGAAAGCAGCAACGGAAGGCACAGACCGACAAGCAGTCCAACGACAGGGGAAGTTCTTCGCAGACCTGTTCGAACTCGCGTTGAAACCGACGAGCACGTACTCATAAGAATGTCGAGAAAGGGATCGTAGAGGAGCCGAGGCACCGACTGAGTTGCATTGCACAGTGGGATAGCATAGCCGCTACAGACTGTCAATGAGCCGTCGGCATGGATTGCCGTAGACCACCGCCTTGGGTAAGATGGGCGGCCATTGAACGGAGGATGGAGTGGGACGGCATCTGCATTTTGATTGTTTCTCTGGAATCAGCGGGGACATGGTGCTGGGCGCGCTGGTGAATGTCGGCTTGCCATGGACGCGATTGATCAACGGGCTCAAACGCCTCAAGCTGAACGGCTACCGATTGCGTCAGCGCGAAGTCCGGCGCGGCGCCCTCCATGCCACGAAGGTGGATGTCGTCATCCAGCGTGGTTTTCAACACCCTCTCAGCTTATCCCGCATTCGGCGAATTCTTGCGGACAGCACCCTGCCCGATCCTGTAAAGACACAGAGCCGCGCCGTCTTCGATCGGCTGGCTGAGGCGGAAGGTCTGGCCCATCGGGTTGCGGCGCGTGATGTGCATTTTCACGAAGTCGGCGTGATGGATTCCTTTATCGATGTGGTCGGCGGTATCCTGGGTTGCCATCTATTGAACGTCACTCGAGTCACAGCCTCCGCCGTCAACGTCGGAGCCGGTACGATTCACACCTCACACGGACTCTTGCCGGTGCCGGGGCCGGCCGTGGCTGCGTTGGCAAAAGGAATTCCGGTATACTCCGACGGTCCCCGCTGTGAGCTGGCGACGCCGACAGGGATGGCGCTGCTTCGCACACTGACATCGGAGTTCGGCGCAGCCTCGGTGATAGAAACCGCGGTGGTCGGATATGGCGCCGGCGACCGAGATCCTGAAGGTTGGCCGAATGCACTGCGTGTGTTTCTCTCGGAAGAGTCTCCCCTGGCAGAACGCCAGACCGATCATATTACGCAAATCGAAACGAATCTCGATGACCTCAATCCGCAAGCGTATGAGCATGTGATGGAGCGGCTGTTTGCAGTCGGCGCGGTGGATGTCGCCCTGATTCCGGCCATTATGAAACGAGGCCGGCCCGGTGTGGTGCTGAGTTGTCTGGCCTCGCGCGATCACACCGATGCGGTGCTGGAGATCCTGTTCCAGGAAACCCCGGCTCTGGGCGCGCGAATCCAGGAACTGGGCAGACGCATCCTCCCTCGGCACTTTGTCTCCGTGAAAGTGCCCGGAGGAGTCGTGCGCATGAAAATCGCCGCCATCGGTGCCGGGTGGGAAAAAGCTGCACCGGAATATATCGACTGCAAG
>FSSH01001330.1_pt2 | contig 21921 bp, 25 predicted proteins | sample 1166101 | NCBI WGS metagenome assembly FSSH01 (sample SAMEA32972668, study PRJEB13176) | freshwater metagenome | biome: Drinking water system; feature: Biomass in drinking water that filtered by 0.45 um membrane; material: drinking water | place: USA | collected 2012-12-20 | depth 0 m | reverse complement strand
CACCGGCGCCGAGGGCTGCCCGCCCGAGGCGACCCGTTCGACGATGCGGGTCCCCTCGACGACGATCCCGCCCCCGGCATTCTGGGCGAGGATCGCCAGGGGGTTCTTGATCCAGGTGCGACCCGGCCTTGCGCTGCGATCGTCCATGCCGCTCCTCATTCCGGGGTCAGACGGCATGGCGATGCGACCAGCGTTCCGGCTCGCGACCCATTCCGGCTCAGAAGATATGGAAAGACACACCTGCCAGGAAGGTCTTCTCCTCGGAGCCGGCCACCCTGGCGGCGTTGTTGCCGAACTTGTTGCGCCAGTACTGGAACCCGACGAACACATCGACCCTGTTCGGCTGGTCGTAGACGAGCTTGCCGAGGTCGAGGACGAGGTTGGTCCGCGACAGGAACTCGGTGACGGTTTCGGCGCCGAAGCCGTCCTTGCCCTTCGGCATGACGATGTTGTTGAAGCCCGCGAGGCTCAGCGGCAACCCGGTGAAGGGCAGGGGGATGTTGTAGACGATCTCGAATTCCGGCGTGAAGTTGAACTCGGTGTCCCGCGCCGGGAGCGGGACGATCCCGTTTCGGTTGAACTCCTTGGAGGCGTGGACAGCGAGATTGAAGAAGCCGGCGGGGACGTCGAAGGCGAAGTTCAGGCCGGCGACGACCAGGCGCTTCTCCGAGCCGAAGCTCGTGTTCTTCGAGTTGAGGTCGGTGCCGTAGGACAGCGAGACGTCCTTGACGAAGCCGGGGAAGGAGAACGCCTTGGTGCCCGTCAGCGCGTTGCCGCTCAGGGTGCCGCGATAGAGCCCGTAGGCCTCCGTCGCACCGACGCCGGTCTGGATGCCGAGATTGGGGAACGCGTAGCCGCTCGGATCCTGCGAGCCGGATTTCAGGATATCGAGCGAGAAGAAGTTGGTGCCGTAGGCCCAGGCATTGGCATGGCTGATGTTGAGGACGTTCTTGGGGATGCTGCGCCCTTCGAGCGGGTTGCCGCGCGTCGCCGGGATGCCCGGCTCGCGAGCATCCATCACCCAGCGGTAGCTGACCTGCGTATCGGAGAACAGGAAGAACGAGCTCGGAACCTCCGGCGGCAGCGCGGAAGCTCTCCGATCCAGGTCCGCAGCGAGGGCCGGCATGGCGCAGAGGACTGCGGCGGCCGATGCCGCGGCACTGAGGTATGGTCTCGTCATCGATCGTCCCCCTAGGGCCTGGGCGCCCTCTTTGCCGGCTTTTCAGCAACCGGTATGCCATCGAGGGATCAGCCTCCGAGAGCGTGAGTCTCCTTCAGCCCATGGTGCAGAAGCGCAACATTCCTGCAGCTTGAGGATGCATATCGGCCCAGGCCGGACCTTGCAGGGCGAGGCTCGATCTGGTTTCGCCCTTGAGCGGCGGCCAAGCCGTGCCGTAAAGCCCCTGCCGAGCTGGATGGGCTGCCTCGGGATTGGTCACGAAAGCGTGTTTTTGCCTGTTCGACGCTACCGGTGCAGGAAAGGCGTCGGTGCGGTGCCGAAAAGCGGACGCTCAGCTATCGACAAGCGGCGGCGGCTAGGGTCCGATTGCGCGCTCTCGTTGTGGCACAAGCCCGGGAGCGGTGCGGGCCGGAAGCAGCCCAAAGCCGTCTTCGTCCGTCCTCGGCCAAGCCCTCCTCGAACCAGAGATGCCGGTGACCGCGATCCAGACCCGCGCCGAACATCTGGCGGACCAGATCGCCGCCTCGATCCTCAGCGGGGACCTGCGCCCGGGACTTCATCTCGACGAGCAGGTGCTGGCCAGGCGTTTCGGAGTCTCGCGAACCCCGGTGCGCGACGCGCTGAGGCTTCTCAGCGGCACCGGCCTGATCCACCTCCGGCCGCGGGCGGGGGCCACGGTCCGGACGATCACGCCGGACGAACTCGACATGTTGTTCATCGCCATGGGGGAGGTCGAGGCGAGCTGCGCCCGTCTCGCGACCCTGAGCATGACGCCGGCCGAGCGCAGCCGCCTTCGCGACCTCCACGAGGGGATGGCGCGCCTCGCCGCCGACGGCGACCGCGAGAGCTACATCACTGCGAACCAGGAATTCCACGCGCTCCTTTATGCCGGCGCCCACAACACCGTCGTCGAGGAGATCGCCCTGTCGCTGCGGCGCCGGCTGACGCCCTTTCGCCGGGCCCAATTCCAGGCCGGGGGTCGCCTGACGCGCTCGCATGCCGAGCACGGTGCCGTCGTGCGGGCCGTCCTGGCCCGTGACGCGGCCGGAGCCAATGCGGCGATGCTCATCCATATGAGCATCGTCGAGGACGTGTTCGAGACAGTCGATGCCGCCCCGGCCGAGTTTCGTGCCCTCGCCGACCGTAGCCTCAACGGCCGCGCGAAGCCGGACCAGGCAAGGACCGAGCGGGTTCGCCGCTGAAGCCGGCCAGGGCCTGCGCAACCTGCATCGCATCTCCACAGGCTTGAGTATTATTTGGGCGCTGTATTGGCGCATCTTGCATACATGCTTCGCTGAGAGAACCGAGTCGTAGTGTGGTCTTGGAAGCGCAGGGCGAACCCTGGATCGCATGCCGCGGGGGGCTTGTTATGAACGTTACCATCGCGGCTGAACCCTCGCCCCTCACCTTCGATCCCGCCACCGCCGCGCTGGTGATCATCGACATGCAGCGCGATTTCATCGAGCCCGGCGGCTTCGGCGAGACTCTCGGCAACGACGTCTCGCTGCTTGCCGCGGCGATTGCGCCCTGCCGCGCGATCCTCGATGCGGCGCGTGCCGCCGGCCTGCTGGTCGTGCACACGCGAGAGGGCCACGAGCCCGACCTGTCCGACGCGCCGCCGGCCAAGCTCGACCGCGGCGAGCCGACGGCGCGGATCGGGGCTCCGGGGCCGATGGGCCGCATCCTGATCCGCGGCGAGCCGGGCCACGACATCATCCCGGCACTCGCCCCGGCCGCCGGGGAAATCGTCATCGACAAGCCCGGCAAGGGTGCCTTCTACGCCACCGCGCTCGGCGCCGTCCTGGCGGATCGCAGCATCGCAACGCTCCTGGTCTGCGGCGTCACGACGGAGGTCTGTGTGCATACGACGGTGCGCGAGGCAAACGACCGCGGCTTCCGCTGCGTCGTGATCGGCGACGCCTGCGCCTCCTACATCCCCGAGTTCCACGCCGCGGGCCTCGCCATGATCAAGGCGCAGGGCGGCATCTTCGGCTGGGTCTCGGATTCGGCCTCCGCCGTGGCAGCTTTGCGCGGAGCCGGGTGAGGGGCGCGAAGCGTCGGGAGTTCACGCGCGAAACACGATCGGCAGGGCGGTAGCGGGGGGCAGGATCATGGTGGCGAGGACCAACATGGGCGGCGGCGGGGCCTTCAAGCCCGCCCTCTGGGTTTCGGGCGACTGGAACGCCTTCTTCGGCTTCGGCACCAACATCCTCGTCAACCTGCTGGTGCTGACGGGCCTCCTCAAATTCGTCCTCGGAATGCCCGATGCGATCACCTTCGGACGCATCCTGCCGGCGATCGGCCTGATGCTGTTTCTCTCCACTGCCTATTACGGCTGGCTCGCCTACAAACTCGCGAAGGAGACCGGCCGCGACGACGTCTGCGCGCTGCCTTCCGGCATCAGCGTGCCGCACATGTTCATCGTCGTCTTCGTGATCATGCTGCCGATCAAGCTCACCACCGGCGATCCGATCAAGGGCTGGGAGGCGGGCCTGACTTGGGTCTTCATCCAGAGCTTCATCCTGATGATCGGCGGCTTCATCGCCCCGTTCATCCGCCGGATCACGCCCCGCGCAGCGCTGCTTGGGACGCTGGCGGGCGTCTCGGTGACCTTCATCGCCATGCGCCCGGCGCTCGAACTCATCACCACGCCGATCATCGGGGTCGTCGCCTTCGCCATCATCCTGCTGTCCTGGTTCGGCGGCCTGCGTTATCCCGGCCGCCTGCCGGCCGGCCTCGTCGCGATCCTGTTCGGCATGGTGGTCGCCTGGGGTGCCAAGCTCGTCGGCTTCGATATCGGCGGTGTCAGCGGCCCGGGCTTTCTCGCGGCGATCTCGGGCATCGGCTTCTCGGTGCCGCTGCCGGCCGTCGACCACGTCTTCGGTGGATTCGCCTTCCTCGGCATCATCCTCGTCACCGCGATCCCGTTCGGGATCTACGACCTCGTCGAGGCCATGGACAACGTCGAGAGCGCCGAGGTCGCCGGAGATGCGTATCCGACGACGCGCGTGCTCACCGCCGACGGAGTGGTGAGTCTCATCGGCTGCCTGATGGGCAACCCCTTCATCAACGCGGTCTATATCGGCCATCCCGGCTGGAAGGCGATGGGCGGGCGCATCGGCTATTCCCTCGCCACGGGCGTCGTCGTGCTGCTGCTCGCCTGGCTGAACCTGATCTCGCTGATGTCGAGCCTCGTGCCGATCGTCGCGATCGCGCCGATCCTGCTCTACATCGGCATGCTCATCGGGGCGCAGGCGTTCCAGGAGACGCCGCACAGCCACGCTCCGGCCATCGTGCTGGCCTTCGCGCCGCATCTCGCCGCCTGGGCCAAGACCCTGATCGACGGGGCACTCGGCGCAGCCGGCACCAACGCGGCGACCGTGGGGTTCGACAAGCTCGGACAGGTCGGGGTTCTCTATCACGGCCTCGAAGTCCTCGGAGAGGGCGCCATCCTCGGCGGCCTGATCCTCGGCGCCATCGCGGTCTTCATCATCGAGCGCCAGTTCGCGAAGGCGGCGGCTTTCGCGGCTGCCGGCGGGGTCATGACCTTTTTCGGCTTCATGCACGAGCCGGCGGTGGGTTTTGCGGTCTCGCCTTCGCTTGCCGTCGCCTACCTGATGGTGTCGGGCCTCCTCTACGCGGCCTCCCGTTCCGGCGAGGTCGCCCCTTCGCTGCCGCACGCTGCCACCGTACCGGCCGAGTAGCGCTGCGCTGCCGCGGCATCGTTCTCGCAAGGGCAGCACCCCACGTTTCGAGAGTGTCCCATGGCAGAGCCACCGAACCCGCCGACCACCGGCGATCGCGCCGCCTACATCGCTGCCGCGGCCAAGCTCCTCGATCTGACGATCGATGCGTCCTGGACGGCGAGCGTCAGCGACAACCTCGCCGTGCTCACCGCAGCAGCAGCCCGCGTTGCCGCCTTCCCGCTGCCGGACGAGGCGGAGCCGGCACCCGTGTTCGAGGCCTGAGCCGATGCCTGATCCGAGCCTGATGGACGGCCATGCCATCGCCGCTGCCGTGCGGGACGGGGACCTGAGCGCGACCGAGGTCATCACCGCCACCCTCTCCCGCATCGAGCGTGTCGACGGCAGCGTGAACGCCTTCACCGACGTGGTCGCCGAGCGCGCCCTTGCCAGGGCCGCGGATGTGGACGCGGCCCGCAAGCGCGGCGACGCCCTGGGGCCGCTCGCCGGAGCCCCCTTCGCGGTCAAGAACCTGATCGACATCGAGGGCCTTCCGACCCGCGCCGGGTCGAAGATCAACCGTGAGCGGGCACCCGCCTCTCGCGACGGCGCGGTCCTGCGCAGGATGGAGGATGCCGGCGCCATCCTCGTCGGCGGTCTCAACATGGGCGAATACGCCTACGACTTCACCGGCGAGAACGTCCATGACGGCGCCACCCGCAACCCGCACGATCTCGGCCACATGTCGGGGGGCTCGTCCGGCGGCTCGGGCGGCGCCGTCGGCGCCGGTCTCGTTCCGATCGCGCTCGGCTCCGACACCAACGGGTCGATCCGGGTGCCTTCCGCCTTCTGCGGCTGCTTCGGGCTCAAGCCCACCTATGGGCGGCTGACGCGGGCCGGCAGCTTTCCCTTCGTCGGAAGCTTTGATCATCTCGGGCCCATGGCGCGCAGCATCACAGACCTCGCGCTCGCCTACGACGCCATGCAGGGTCCCGACCCGGAGGATGCGGCGGCAACCACAAGGCCGCCCGAGCCTTCACTTCTGAACCTCGAGAACGGACTCGGCGACCTTCGCATCGCGATGGCGGGTGGCTATTTCGCCACCGGCGGCGACCCCGAGGCCTTCGCCGCGGTGGAGATCCTCGCAAACGCTCTCGGTTGCGACCGGCGCGTCGAGATCCCGGAGGCCGCACGCGCCCGTTCGGCCGCCTATCTCATCACCGCGGCCGAGGGCGCCGCCCTGCACCTCGACCGCCTGCGGACGCGCTCCCACGATTTCGATCCGGCCGTACGTGACCGCCTCCTTGCGGGCGCCATGATCCCGGCACCCTGGATCGAGCGGGCGCAGCGTTTTCGCCGCTGGTACCGGGATGCGGTGGCCGAACTTTTCCGGGACGTCGACGTGATCCTGGCGCCGTCGACGCCGTGCCGGGCGCCGAAATCCGGCCAGACGCATTTCGTCCTCGACGGCGTGACCCTGCCGGTACGGGCGAATATCGGCGTGTTCACGCAGCCGATCTCCTTCATCGGCCTGCCGGTGGTGGCGGTGCCGGTGCGGGTCGATGCCGGCCTGCCGCTGGGGGTCCAGGTCATCGCCGCCCCCTGGAACGAGGCTGTGGCCCTGCGCGTGGCGCGCTATCTTGAACGCGAAGGCGTCGTCAGCGCGCCGTCGGCGGAGTTGTGAGCACGATGGTGATCGACGATCCTGGGGTGAAGGCCGAGGTCGAGGCGGCCTTCGCGGCCTACGAGGTCGCGCTCAATGCGAACGACGTGCCGGTGCTCGAAGACCTGTTTCGCGACGACCCCCGCACGATCCGCTACGGGATCGGAGAGAACCTCTATGGCATGGACGCGATCCGCGCCTTCCGCCGGGCGCGGGCGCCGCAGGGGCTGGCGCGGACGATCTTCGAGACGGTCATCACCACCTATGGCAGCGACATGGCGACGGCCATGACCCTGTTCCGGCGCGAGGGCGCCCCCGGCAAGCTCGGGCGCCAGAGCCAGACCTGGGTGCGCTTTCCGGAAGGCTGGAAGGTGGTCGCAGCCCATGTGAGCCTGATCGCGGCAGTTTGATCGAGAACTGATCAGGATTCGACCGGGTCCTTGCGCGCCTTGCGGCGCAGGCGCCCGTTGCGCTTCTCGTACTCGAACATCGCCGTCATGGCGCGATCCGCGTCGTCATCGCCGCCGAAGACCGGCGGCGGGGCATGCAGCGCCTGACGGGCGAGAAGGGCGCGGGCGAAGGCGAGGTCCCGTGCGAGCAGCGTCGCCAGATCGGCTGCGGCCTCGATCTCGGCATCGGCCCCGTCCGCGAAGCTCACGCGGAGGAGGACGGTGGGCGGCTTCGCTTCGAATGCGCCGAGTCCGAAACCCACGGCGGAGGCGGCCACGCTCACGGGGCGCGGAAGGGTGCGCGCGCTGGCGAGCGCCCCTTGGAGACCGCGAAGGAGGTCGCCGGTCCAGTGTGAGGAAGCCGCAGTCGCCTCCGGCAGGTCGAGGCTCAGCACGGTCTCGACGCCGCGCGTGGTCCCGTCGGGCATCGTGAAGAGCCCGTCCTCGTAGGTTCCGCCGCCCCGGCCGCAGGCGCCGCCCGCGATCTCGATCGCCGTCATCGTCCTTTATCCCCGCATGTCGCCATCAGGATGGGGGACCGATGAGTCCGAAACGCGGCAGCCTCACGCACCGCGCCGGACGCGCTCGGCGGTGAAGTTGCGCAGGGCCGCTGCCACGAGGTCGTCGACCTGGGCAGGGCTCTTCGGCTCACGCAGGACGAGGCTCGTCACCGCGTCGGGATGATTGCGCCGCTGCTTGGGCGTGCGGGCGTGGTTGGAGACGCGCAGGGCGAGGTCGCAGCCTTCCGTCTTGAGGTAGACGGAATCGCCGCGGGTGTTGCGCGCGGTCTCGACGAAGCCCTGCTCGGCGAGCCGTTCGAGTGCCCGTCTCGCCGCCTGAGCGGGATTCAACGGAAGGACGCGCGGTCCACTCACGCAGCGAGCGGACGTGAGAGCCCGAGGGCGCGAAGGGCCGCCTCCGGCTCGCGATCGATGATGTTGAGCAACACCCTGACATAGGGCGGCACCGCCGTGCGCCCCTGCTCCCAATTCTTGAGGGTCGCCAGCGGCGCGTCGATCAGCTTGGCGAACTCGACCTGCGTCATGCCGAGGCGCTCGCGGATCATCTGCGGGGGACGAACGACGACGGCGCCTTCCATGTAGGACGGATCGTCCGGATCGTAGCCGTCCTCGATCATGTGGCGCCGGATGTCGTCCTCCGTGGTGGCGTCGAGCTTGGCGTGATCCACGTCGGCGGGCTGGGAAGCGAGCTCTGCCAGGGTCATCCTTACCATCGCGCGCGTTCCTTGCGGTTCGAAAGCCAAGCGGTGATGATCCAACGGACGTCGCCTCGATCGGTGTAGACGACGGTGTAGAAACGCCCCTCGTACTCACCAACGGCCATCATTCGGATCTCGCCGTAGTCGCGGCGGGTATCCTGCCAGGTCACCACGCGCCCGAGAAAGATCCTGGCTGCGGTGCCGAGCCCGAAGCCACGCGCGGATCGCACTTTCTCGGACTTGGCCGGATCCCAACCAAACTCCATGCAGCCTTATACGCTCACAGCGCCCCTTCCGCCAGATAGGAGCATGCCTCCAGCGTTCCGCGTCTCCCGTGACACCCCCGCCGGCCCTTGCTATGCCGCGCACTTGAGATGACGGCGCGGCCGTCGCGTTGCATGCCCCGGCTCCATTCCATGAACATCTTCGCCACCTTCGAGGCGCGCGTCCGCGAGGCGTTGCAGGCGCTCTCCCGATCCGGCCACCTGCCGGAGGGTCTCGATCTCTCCCGCGTCGTCGTCGAGCCGCCGCGGGACCCGAGCCACGGCGACCTCGCCACCAATGCCGCCCTCGTGCTCGCCAAGGAGGCCAAGGCGAACCCGAAGGCGCTGGGAGAAGCCCTGGCGGCGGAGCTGCGCGCCGATCCCCGGATCGTCGAGGCCAGCGTCGCGGGGCCGGGCTTCATCAACCTGCGCCTCGCGCCCGGCATCTTCCAGGATGTCCTGCGCTCCGCCCTGTCGGATCGCGAGGGCTACGGCCGCGCCGCGATGGCGGGCGGGCCGGTCAATATCGAGTATGTCTCGGCCAATCCGACCGGGCCGATGCATGTCGGCCATGGCCGCGGCGCGGTGTTCGGCGATGCGCTCGCCAACCTCCTCGTCTTCGCCGGCCGCGACGTGACGCGCGAATACTACATCAACGATGCCGGCGCGCAGGTCGACGTGCTCGCCAGGTCCGCTCATCTGCGCTACCGCGAGGCGCTCGGCGAGTCGGTCGGGCCGGTGCCGGAAGGGCTCTATCCGGGCGACTACCTCGTGCCGGTCGGGCAGGCCCTCGCCCGGACGCACGGCGCCGACCTCCTCGACCGGCCCGAGGCCGAATGGCTGCCTGTGGTCCGAGAGGCGGCGATCGGCGCGATGATGGACCTCATCCGGGGCGACCTTGCCCGGCTCGGCATCCACCACGACGTGTTCTTCTCCGAGGCGACGCTGAAGGATGCGGTCGCCGAGTTGCTCGCCGAGCTTCGGGAGAAGGGCCTCGTCTACGAGGGCCGGCTGCCGCCGCCGAAGGGCCAGCCGCCGGAGGATTGGGAGGATCGCGAGCAGACCCTGTTCCGCACGGTGGAGTTCGGCGACGACGTCGACCGGCCGCTGCTCAAGTCGGACGGCTCCTACACCTACTTCGCCTCCGACATCGCCTACCATCGCGACAAGTGGCGGCGCGGGGCGACCGACCTCATCGACGTGCTCGGCGCCGACCATGGCGGCTACGTCAAGCGTATGCAGGCGGCCGTGAAGGCGGTGAGCGGCGGAGAGGCCAGCCTCGACGTCAAGCTCTGCCAGCTCGTGCGGCTCCTGCGCGCGGGCGAGCCCGTGAAGATGTCGAAGCGGGCAGGGGAGTTCATCACCCTCGCCGAGGTCGTCGACGAGGTCGGCCGCGACGCCATCCGCTTCATGATGCTCTACCGCAAGAACGACGCGACGCTCGATTTCGACCTCGCCAAGGTGGTCGAGCAATCGAAGGACAACCCGGTCTTCTACGTGCAATACGCCCATGCCCGCTGCGCCTCGGTGTTCCGGCAGGCCAGGGAAGCGATGCCGGACGAGGATTTCTCATCCGCGGCGCTTCTGCGGGATTCCGACCTCTCGCTCCTCGGCGATCCAGGCGAGATCGAGATCATGCGGCTGATCGCCCAGTACCCGCGGGTCGTCGAGGCGGCGGCCGCGGCGCACGAGCCCCACCGTGTGGCGTTCTATCTCTACGACCTCGCCAGTTCCCTGCATGGTTTCTGGAACAAGGGCAAAGACTTGCCGCAATTACGGTTCGTTAATCTAACCGACCGAAACTCGACTCGGGCGCGATTGGCCCTCGTCGAGGCTTTGCGGGGTGTTCTCGCATCGGGTCTCGCGGTCTTGGGCGTCACCGCGCCGAACGAGATGCGGTGAGGATCGCCGCGTGTAGAGGAATGCTGCCATGACGCCGAACGCTTCGCGGGCGACTGTCGACTTCGATGCGTTTGAACGCGACCTGCAGCAGCCGGTCTCGAAGCCGGCTCAGCAGAAAGCGGATCCGCTGGCCGAGCTTGCCCGGATCGTCGGACAGGACGATCCCTTCCGCGCTCTGCTGCAGGCGCGGGATGCGCGGACCGCCAATGCGGGCTCGCCGGCCGGCGCACGCATCGAGCCGACCTTCGGCGACGGAGCCTCCGTCCAGGACGATCGCCGGGACCACGGACATGAAACCTACCGGGACGTCCACCACGATCGACCCCGCTCAGGCAGCGAGAGCGGCCACCAGCCGTCGCAGACGCAGTCCTACGAGGCGTCCTACGATCCGGCGACGGAGACGTCTCCCGCCGATGCCTTCAACCAGTATCTCGCTTCCGTCGAACAGGGCCGTTACGACGCACAGGGTGTAGGGCGCGACGGCCATGTCGAGCCCGATTTCGCGGATGACGCCACCGCCTATCGTAATCCTGGCATCGAGAAGCCGCGTCAGCGCAGCCGCCTGGTCTCGGTCGGAGCCGGCCTCGGCGTCCTCGTCCTGTGCGTCACCGGCGCCCTGACCTGGCGCGGCCTCCAAAGCGGTTCGAGTGCGGGCGGCGTTCCCACCATCATGGCCGATCAGGCCCCGCTCAAGATCGCACCCAAGACCGCAGACGGCGTCGAGATCCCCGACCAGAACAAACAGATCTACGACCGCAATCCGAAGGAAGGTCAGATCCGCATCGTCAACCGCGAGGAGCAGCCGCTCGACGTGTCCCAGGCTGCCCGCGCGGCCCCCAAGCCGACCGATGGCGGGACGACGGCGACGCCGAGCACGCCCCAGAGCGCGTCTCAAGGCACGCTCAACGAGTCCCTCGGTGAGCCGCGCCGGGTCCGCACCGTCTCGGTGAAACCCGACACGCCGGTGCCGCCGCAGCGCGAGGCTTCCGCCGACGCGGCCGACGCCGCTCCGCCCTCGGTGATTCCCAACATGGTGATGCCCGGCGCCGGCAACGACGGCACCGCCACCACCGCGTCGCTCCGGCCCCGCGCCGCCAAGGTTCCCCCGCCGATCACCACGCCTGCTGCCGATGCCGTGGCTGAGAATCGCGTCGCCGCCGCTGCGGTTGCTCCTCCGGCGCCGGTGACGCCCCCGGCGGCCAAGCCGAAGCCGCCTCAGAAGGTCGCGGCACTTCCGGCGGAGGAGCCGCCACAGGCTCCGGCCGTCACGTCCGGTCCCGTCGGCGGCTATTCGGTGCAGCTCGGCGTACGTGCCAGCCAGGCCGAGGCGCAGGCGGCGTTCAAGCAGATGCAGGGCAAGTACGGCCAGCTCAACGGTCAGGCGGCGCTGATCCGCCAGGCCGAGGTCAACGGTAAGACGATCTTCCGCGTCCGCGTCGGGCCCCTCGGCAAGGACGAGGCGACCAGCCTGTGCAGCCAGCTCCAGGGCGCGGGCGGCCAGTGCTTCGTGGCCAAGAACTGAGACGGACCTGATCCGCCGTCAGCGAGGCGGCGGTGACCTGAGCCTTCCAGGTCACGCCGCGGCGTGGCCCGACATCCAAGCCGGAGATCGCTGTTGCGGCCTCCATGGGATGGGCGGATATCCGTTCTGAAGACCATGCCGACCGCCTTGCCACTCCGACGCGAGCCTCGAGCCTCATGACCACCCGCGCCCTCATCCTCGGCTGTGCCGGCCGGACCCTGTCGGCGGAGGAGGTCGCGTTCTTCAAGGATGTGCAGCCCTGGGGCTTCATCCTGTTCAAGCGCAACATCGGCACGCCGCAGGAGGTCCGCGCCTTGACGCGAGCCCTGCGCGACATCGTCGGCCGCGCCGACGCGCCGGTCCTCGTCGACCAGGAGGGCGGCCGCGTGCAGCGGATGGGACCGCCGCATTGGCCGGCCTATCCGCCGGGCCGCGTCTTCGGCCGGCTCGACGGCTCGGCGGAAGCCGTCGCCCGGCTCGGTGCGCGGCTGATGGCGCATGACCTCTCCGATGTCGGCATCAACGTCGATTGCGCTCCCGTCCTCGACGTGCCCGTGGCCGGTGCCCACGACGTCATCGGCGACAGGGCCTATGGTGATCGCGCCGAGACCGTCGCCCGGATCGGCCGTGCCGTGGCCGAGGGCCTGATGGCCGGGGGCGTGCTTCCGGTGATGAAGCATATCCCGGGTCACGGCCGGGCAGGCTGCGACAGCCACAAGGGCCTTCCGGTGGTCGAGTCGGGGCTCGCCGCCCTGGCGGCCCAGGATTTCGCGCCGTTCCGGGCGCTTTCCGACCTGCCGATGGCGATGAGCGCCCACGTCGTCTACGCGGCCATCGATCCTGCGCGTCCGGCGACCCAATCCTCCCGTGTCATCGCGGATGTCGTCCGAGGTGCCATCGGCTTCGACGGGCTCCTGATGACCGACGACCTCTCGATGCACGCGCTCAGCGGCTCGTTCCGTGAGCGGACGGAGGCCGCTTTCGCGGCCGGCATCGACGTGGCGCTCCACTGCAACGGCGAGATCGCCGAGATGATCGGCGTCGTCGAGGGCACGCCGGAACTCCTCGACGCGTCATTGCGCCGGGCCGAGACCGCGCTCGCCCTGCTCAAGCCGGCGGCGGATTTCGATCTCGCCGAGGCCCGCGCCACCTTCGCGGCGGCCCTTCATCAAGCGGCCTGATGACATCATCCCACAGGATCGTGACTGCGACGGCGGCGACTTCTTGTGTTCGCGCGATGCGATCCTTAGGTTCGGCTCAATCCGTCCGCATGAAGCGCCGCATCCGGGAAAGATCCCGAGGCGCAGGAGGTTGCCATGGGCAGCATGAGTATCTGGCACTGGATCATCGTCGCCGGCATCGTGATGCTGCTGTTCGGCCGCGGCAAGATCTCGGACCTGATGGGCGACGTCGCCAAGGGCATCAAGGCCTTCAAGAAGGGCATGGCCGAGGACGAGGCTCCCGCGGCTCAGCCGCCGCAGGCTGCCCCGCCCGTCAGCGCCACCGATCCGGTCCGCACGCTGCCGCACCAGGGCGAGCCGGCCACCGCCAACACCGTCGCCGCCGACCGCAAGGTCGGCTGAGGTCCCCCGCTTTGTTTGGCGGTAGACGGCGCCGGCGAGCGGGAGCATAGGGCTGCGGGCGGGACCGGCACGGCCGGACCGCGAAAAGGGCCCACGGGACGAACGACGCCATGTTTGACATGAGTTGGGGCGAAGTGATGCTCATCGGCGGCATCGCTTTGATCGTGATCGGCCCGAAGGACCTGCCCAAGGCGTTGCGCACCGTCGGCCAGGTCACGGGCAAGATGCGGCGCATGGCCGGCGAGTTCCAGTATCAGTTCAAGGAAGCCGTGCGCGAGGCCGAGCTCGATGAGGTCCGCCGCGAAGTCGACGGCATCAAGCAATCGACGGGAACGATGGGGCCGGTCTTCGACCCGGTCGAGACCATCCGCAACGAGATCAAGGACGCGGTGGACGGCCGCTCTTCCGCCCAGTCCAGCACGCAGCCCCTAGCGAACGTGGCGGAGCAGCTCGCCGAGGCGGAGGTGAAGGCCGCCCCGCCGCCAAGTCCTCCGCCGGACGACGAGATCACGCCTCCATCGCCTCCGGTTTTCGGCGTGCAGGAGCCTCCATCCCGCGAACCGGCCGCCGAGCCCCGCTCCACCACTCCAGGCGCGTGACGATGAGCACCCCCACCGACGAGGCCGATATCGAAGCCTCGCGCGCGCCGCTCATCGAGCACCTGATCGAGCTGCGCTCACGGCTGATCAAGTCGCTTGCCGCCTTCATCGTGATGTTCTTCGGATGCTTCTTCTTCTCGAAGCACATCTACAACATCCTGGTCTATCCCTACGTCACCGTCGTCGGGGCGGCCAATGCCAAGCTGATCGCGACGCATTTTCTCGAGCAGGTCTTCACCAACATCAAGCTCAGCGTTTTCGGTGCCGGCTTTCTGGCCTTCCCGGTGATCGCGACGCAGATCTACGCCTTCGTCGCGCCGGGCCTCTATCGCAACGAGCGCAAGGCCTTCCTGCCTTATCTCGTCGCCACGCCGATCTTCTTCTTCCTCGGCGCGCTGGTGGTGTTCTTCCTCGCGATGCCGCTGCTCATCCAGTTCTCGGTGAGCCTGCAGCAGATCGGCGAGCCGGGCGAGGCGACCATCTCGCTGCTGCCGAAGGTCGACGAGTACCTGTCGCTGATCATGACGCTGATCTTCGCTTTCGGCCTCGCCTTCCAGCTGCCGGTCATCCTGACACTGCTGGGCCAGATCGGCATCATCGACACGGCCTTCCTGCGCGAGAAGCGGCGCTATGCGATCGTGCTGGTCTTCGTCGCCGCAGCGATCCTGACCCCGCCCGACGTGATCTCGCAGCTCTCCCTCGCCCTGCCGATGCTGCTGCTCTACGAGGCCTCGATCTTCTCCGTCGGTCATGTCGAGCGCCGTCGCGCGGCCCAGCGAAAGGCCGAGGGGCTGGAGCCTTAGGAACGTAATGACGCGTTCAATGATGCCCCGCCATGTGGCGGCCGATGATTCCGACATCGGCCTGCGCGGCGGGCGTCTCATGGACGATGCGGCCGTCCGACATGACGACGATGCGGTCGGCGAGTTCCAGGATCTCGTCGAGGTCCTCGCTGATCAAGAGCACTGCCGCGCCTGAGTTGCGGGCCGCCACGATCCGGGCGCGGATCTCCGAGACCGCGGAGAAATCGAGCCCGAAACAGGGATTGGCGACGATCAGGAGGTCGACCGGATCGGTGAGCTCACGCGCCAGCACCGCGCGCTGGACGTTGCCGCCGGACAAGGTGGCGATCGGCGCCGCGGCCGAGGCGGTCTTGACCTTGAAGCGGGCGATGAGATCGCGGCCGCGCTTTGCCATGCCGCCTTTGTCGAGCCACAGGGTCGGCGCCCGGCCCTCGTTCTCGCCGCGCCGGTCGAAGGCGCGGAAGGCGAGGTTCTCGGCGACCGACATCCGCGGCGCGCAGGCATTGCGAAGCGGCTCCTCGGGGATGAAGCGGACCCGGTGCGCCCGGCTCTCGGCGCGGGTGCCGGCATAGGCTTTGCCTTTCACCACGACGCGGCCGCCCCGGGCGCGGATCTGACCGCCGAGCACGTCGGCGAGTTCCTTCTGGCCGTTGCCCGAGACCCCGGCGACGCCGACGATCTCGTTGGCATGAACCGTCAGATTCGCCACTTCGATGTGGCGAAGACCCGAGACGTCGGTCGCCCGCAGGCCCTCGACGCGCAGGACGTCGCGCGAGAGGTCGGGCACGCCATTGCGCTCGGCCACCGTGCGGATGGCTTTCGCGCCCATCATCATCGCCGCCATGTCGTCGCGCGAGAGCTCGCCGACCGCGCCGCCGCCTGCGAGCCGCCCCCGGCGCAGGACGCTGAGGGTCCTGGCAAAAGCCTCGACCTCGCGGAACTTGTGGCTGATCATCAGGACGGTGAGGTCGCCGCGATCCGTCATGGCGCGCAGGAGCCCGAGCACCTCCTCGGCCTCGGCCGGAGTCAGCACCGAGGTCGGTTCGTCGAGGATCAGGAACCGAGCCTTGAGGTAGAGCTGCTTGACGATCTCGAGCTTCTGCTTCTCGCCCGCCGCCAGTTCCGCGACCGGCCGGTCGAGGTTCAGCCGGAACGGCATGCCGGCCATGAAGGTCGAGAGCGCGTCGCGCTCGGTCCCCCAGTCGATCACCATCGGCACCTCGGCCCGCGAGATGACGAGGTTCTCCGCACCGGTGAGCGAGGGCACCAGCGTGAAGTGCTGGTAGACCATGCCGAGGCCGTTGTTTTGAGCGCCCTTCGGGTTGGTGATCACCGCCTCGCGGCCGTCGACGAGCACGCTGCCCGAGGTCGGCGCGTAGAAGCCCATGATGCATTTCACCAGGGTGGATTTTCCCGCCCCGTTCTCGCCGAGCAGCGCATGGAAGCCGCCGGCCTCGATGCGCATCGAGACGTCGTCGAGGGCCGCGAAGCTGCCGAAGCGCTTCGTCATGCCGATGGTCTCGACCGCGATGGCACCGGCCGGCAGCGGGGGAGGGGGCGGGATCACGCTCACGTCAGCGCCGCCAGGATCGCGTTCGTGTCGGCCACGGCGCCGAACACCCCGCCCTGCATCGTCACCATCTTGAGGGCGGCCTCGTGGTTGCCGCGGTCGGTGGCGGCGCAGGCGTCCGAGACGATGACGCATTCGTAGCCGCGGTCGTTGGCCTCGCGCATGGTGGTGTGGACGCAGACATCCGTGGTGATCCCGGTGAGGATCAGGTTGCGGATGCCGCGCTGTGTCAGGATCAGTTCGAGGTCGGTGGCGCAGAACGAGCCCTTGCCGGGCTTGTCGATGATCGGCTCGCCCTCGACCGGCGCCAGTTCCGGGATGATCTCCCAGCCCGGCTCGCCGCGCACCAGAACGCGCCCGCACGGCCCCGGATCGCCGATGCCGGCGCCGATCCGGCGCGAGCGCCAGCGCTTGTTCTCCGGCAGGTCGGCGAGGTCGGGCCGGTGACCCTCTCGGGTGTGGATGACATGGTAGCCGCCCGCCCGTGCTGCCGCGAGGAGGCGCTTGATGGGCTCGATCGGCGCACGGGTGAGGGCGAGGTCGTAGCCCATGGAATCGACGTAGCCGCCCTTGCCGCAGAAATCGGTCTGCATGTCGATGATCACGAGGGCGGTATTGCCTGGCCGCAGTTGGCCGTCGAAAGGCCAGGAATAGGGCTCGGCCACCACGAAGGTACCGCTCGCAGACGGCTCGGCGAGGGGAAAGGGGATCACGCTCATGCTGCCTCCCGATGCTGGCTTGCGGGACGGATTTGTTGTAACGAATTTGTCGTGACGATCCGCTTCGAATGGGATCCGGCAAAGGCTGCGCAAGCTTGGAATTCGTTTCGAGTCGGCGGCACGCATCTTCGCCGATCCATTCGTCAACATGGCTCCCGAACGGGTCGAGGACGGCGAGCTGCGCTGGCAGGCGATCGGATCGATGGGTGGGATGAAAATCTTGCTCGTCGTCCACACCATCCGCGAGGTGAACGATGATGGAGAGGAGACCGAGATCATCCGCATCATTTCAGCCCGTCCGGCCGACCGAACGGAGAGACGCCGCTATGAAGAAGAATCTCGTGAGTTTTGAACTCGATCTTGCGAACCTTCCGCCCCTGACCGACGAGCAGAAAGCCGAACTCGAAGCCCTTGCCGCGATGCCGGACGAGGCGATCGACTACAGCGACATCCCGCCCCTCACCGATGAGTTCTGGGACAACGCGGTTCGCGGGCGCTTCTACCGGCCGACGAAAACCTCGACGACGGTGCGCATCGATTCCGACGTCCTGGCCTGGCTGCGCTCGCAGGGGCGCGGCTACCAGACGCGGATCAACGCGATCCTGCGCCGCGAGATGCTGTCCGCCCTCAAGAAGGGGTGAGCCTGGCATCTACTCCGCAGCCTCTCGCGTCTGCGCCTCGCCGAACGCCCGTTCCGGCGCCGGGAAACCACAGGAGGTCCCGTCGGTGACCTTCACGGCATCTTCCCAGGGCAGACGGTAACGGCCGGCGGCGAGGTCGTGCATGTAGGTGTAGGGGCAATCCTGGGCGCCGCCCTTCACGGCCGTGTAGCCGCGATGCCCGAATTGGTAGATGTTGTTCTCGACGCCCCAGCCGAGGCGCGCCTCGCGCACGAGGTCCGGCCGCACCTCCGCCGTGATGATCTCGTCGACCCGGCCGGTGGTGCCGTGGGCGATGACGCTGCCGTCGAAATTGACGATCATGCCTTCGCCCATGGAATCGAACGAGCCATCCGAGCCGCAGAGGCACACGTTGGCGGTCACCATCAGGTTGCAGAAGGCGTTCGACTGGTTGGTGAAGCGCCAGGATTCGCGGATCGGCGCGGTATAGCCCGCCGTGCGGATCATGATCTCGGCGCCCTTGTAGGCGCATTCCCGTGCCATCTCGGGGAACATGCCGTCGTGGCAGATGATGAGCGCGAGCCTGGCACCGCGCGGCCCCTCGATCACCGGAATGCCGATATCGCCCGGCTCCCACGGCTCCACCGGCACCCAGGGGTGCATCTTGCGGTAATAGAGCTTCACCGCGCCGTGGTCGTCGATGATGATCCCGGTATTGAACGGGTTTCCGTCGGGGTTGAACTCCATAATGGAGAAGCAGCCCCAGATCCGGTAGTCGATACAAGCCCGTTGGAAGGCCGCAACCTCCGGCCCATCCATCCGGCACATGATCTCGGGGTTCATGTCCATCGAGAGGTCGTGCAGGGCGTATTCGGGGAAGACCACGAGGTCCATCGTCCCGAGATTGCGCCGGGCCTTGGCGACAAGGTCGACCACGCGCTGCGTCTGCGCGGCAAGATCGGCCTTCGTCACGACGGTCGGGTTCTTGAGCTGGACGAGGCCGATGACGACGCCGTGCTCGGATTTGTTGAGGCCGCCAAGTCCGTTCATTGGGAGAGCCCGTTCATTGGAGAAGTCCATTCATGTGTGGCGTCCCTATTTGCTCTGGCCGAGTTCCCCCGGCGCGCCGGCGAGCGCCCTGTCGGGGGATGAGGTCGCGATGAGAAGCGCCAGCGTCAGGACGTAGGGAGCGGCGTAGAACAGGTAGTAGCCTTGGGCCACGCCGACCGATTGCAGGGCCGGCCCCAGCGCCCCGGCGCCGCCGAACAGCAGCGCCGCTCCGAAGCACGCGAGCGGGTTCCAGCGGGCGAAGACCACGAGCGCCACCGCCATCAGGCCCTGGCCCGACGAGATGCCCTCGTTCCAGGAACCCGGATAATACAGCGACAGGTAGGCGCCGCCGATGCCGGCGAGCACGCCGCCGGCGGCGGTGGAGAGCAGGCGTACCCGGTCGACGTCGTAGCCCATGGCGCGGGCGGCATCGGCGCTGTCGCCGACGATGCGCACGACGAGGCCGATCCTCGTGTTGCGGAACGCCCACCACAGGAACAGGGCCAGCGCCGCGCCGACGAGGAACAGGACATTCACCTGCAGCGCGGCCTGGACCTGGGGCAGGTCGGACCAGAACCCGAACGGGATCGCCGGCAGCGGCGGGGCCGAGGGCTGGATGAAGGACTTGCCAAAGAAGAAGGCGAGGCCGGAGCCCAGCAGCATCAGGCTGATTCCGACGGCGACGTCGTTGACGCGGGGGAACCGGCAGATCCAGCCGTGCAGGAGGCCGAATCCGGCCCCGCACAGGCCAGCCACCGCGACGCCGGCCCAGGGCGAGCCGGTGAGGACGGCGGTGGCGTAGGCCGACATCGCCCCGAACACGAGGGTGCCTTCGAGGCCGAGATTGATCCGGCCCGAGCGCTCGGTGATGGTCTCGCCGAGACTGACGAACAGGAACGGCGTCGAGACGCGGATGGCGCCGCCGATCACCGCGAGGAGCACGCTCCAGAGGCCGAGATCGGTCATGACGCGGCGGCTCCCTTTGGCGCATTCGACCACAGATGCGGGTTGAAGGCCTTGAAGCGCCCGTAGAAGGTCTCGCTCACCAGCACGACGACGAAGAGCAGGCCTTCGAGGACCAGCACCGTGGCGTCCGGCAGGTGCATCCGCCGCTGGATCAGCCCGCTCGACGCCTCGATCCCGCCGAGCAGGAAGGCCACCGGCATGATGGCGAGCGGGTTCTGGCGGGCGAGGAAGGCGACGAGGATGCCGGTATACCCGTAGCCGGCGATCAGCGAGGCGTTGGCGTTGCCGTGCACCACCGCCACCTCGAAGAAGCCGGCCAGCGCCGCGCAGGCCCCGCCGAGCGCCGTGAAGCCGACCACGAGCCGGCCGACCGGCAGTCCCTGGATCTGCGCCGCGCGCACGTTTCCGCCGGCGACGCGGGCGGCGAAGCCGATGGTGGTGCGCTCGGTCAGATCCCAGGCGAGGAGGCATGCGATGATGCCGATGCCGAGGCCCCAATGCACGTCGAGCCCCGGCATCGGTCCGATCCGGAAGGCCTCGTCGATCGGCTTCGTCGAGGGTTTGTTGAGGCTGGCCGGATCGCGCAGCAGGCCCTCGATGAGGTGGTTCGCGAGGGCGATGGCGATGTAGGAAATCAGCAGGCTGGCGATGGTCTCGTTGACCCCGCGATAGGCCCTGAGCCAACCCACCGCCCCGATCCAGAGCGCACCGGCGAGCGCGGCGGCGAGCGCCATGACCGGCACGGCGACGAGGGACGGACCACCCGCGAGCGGAAGAGCGGCCGCCGCGGCGGCGAGACCGCCGAGCACGATCGCGCCCTCGCCGCCGATGATCACGAGGCCGAGCCGCGCCGGCAATGCCACGCAGAGCGCCGCCAGAAGGATAGGAGCCGCCCGTTGCAGGCTGTTCTGCAGGGCGAAGGCGGAGCCGAAGCCGCCGCGCTGGACGAGGTCGAGGAAGGTCGCGGGCGACTTTCCCAGGCTCAGGAGGAAGAGGCTGAACAGCAGGAGGCCGAGCGCCGCCGCGCAGAGCGGGATGACGAAGGCTTCGGCCCGTTGCGCGATCCAGGCGCGGGCCTCCCGTGTCGGCGACAGCCGCACGTCGGAGACGATGGCCTCGGATGGTGCGGCGTCGGCAGCCAATTCGGTCTCTCTCCCCGGTCAAAGTGGGAGGAGGCCGGGGCGAAATCCGTGCCAAGCCGGCGGCACGACCTCAGGAAAACCGCCGAGTCGAAGCGTCGCCCGGCGGTTGAAGCACTGCGTGAGTCAGCGAGGCGCGTTGGCCGCCTGCTGGTTCACGTCCGGCACCCGGGTCCAGGTCTGCGATCCGCACAGGACCTTGAGCAGGCAGCCGGAGACGCTGAGCTCGGTGCCGCTCTCGCGGGCGAGGCTGACCTGATAGATCTTGCCTTCCTCGACATTGTAGATGTCGCCCGAGAACTTGTCGTCGTCGGGCTTCAGCCCCTCGATCAGCGGCAGTCCGAGCACAGGACGGGTGCGCTTCTTCGGGTCGGGGTTCTTGATGTCGGTGCGAGGCGCCCCGCTCTCAGTGGTCGCGACCTTCAGCCAGACGACCTTGCCGCAGACATTGGCGGCACCGGGCCCGCAACGGTCGATGCGGATCTTGGCGCGGCCATCCTCGGTGAGCCAGGTTCCCGACGGGTCCTGGGCGGGTGCCGCGGCCGCGGCACCGATGCCGGAGAGGAGGAGGGCGGCTGTCAGAGCGACACGCATGGCTCGGATCTCCTTGGGGACGTAAGGGGGGAACGGCCCGATCAGCCGGACCGTCGTCGAGCCCTGAGGAAAGCGCGAGTTTCAGGCGATTTTTCGGCGGTGTTGCGTTCATGCCATGGTCGGCGGGAAATCGGGCTCGGGTTGAGACCCTGGGATGTGCCGGCTATAAGCCCGGCGCCGAAGCCGTTTCGGCTGACCGACCAGAACCGGATCGACCATGGCCACCGAGCGTACCTTCTCCATCCTCAAGCCCGATGCGACCAAGCGGAACCTCACCGGCGCGGTGAACGCGCTGATCGAGAAGGCGGGCCTGCGCATCGTCGGCCAGCGCCGCATCCAGATGAGCCGCCAGCAGGCGGAGACGTTCTACGAGATCCACAAGGAGCGCCCGTTCTTC
>FSSH01000638.1_pt1 | contig 21921 bp, 20 predicted proteins | sample 1166101 | NCBI WGS metagenome assembly FSSH01 (sample SAMEA32972668, study PRJEB13176) | freshwater metagenome | biome: Drinking water system; feature: Biomass in drinking water that filtered by 0.45 um membrane; material: drinking water | place: USA | collected 2012-12-20 | depth 0 m | reverse complement strand
GCCATACCGTCCATAGGTTTTAATTCTATTACATGATTTTCATATACACCTAAAGCACTATTCTCAACTTGTACTTGATGCTTAGTTACTATAACACCAGCTTTTTGTAACCCACCCACCATAGATACTATATCTTTTTTCATTATTTTATTTACATAATCACTAGTAAATGAATTTAATGAACTTTTCAACATAGATTTATCTGGAATTATATCAGAACTAATTATTTCAGATTTTTTATCATCTAAGATTAATTCTTGTTCTGTTATAACTGATAGTTCTTTTACTGTTTTATCAGACCCATAAGGATCTTTCATAGTGTCATATTGTTTTATAAGATTATCTAATTTCTTATACTCAGCAGCTGATATAATATTAATATCAGCACTTTCTTGCAAGATATTATTTAATACTTGATTAGGTTCTTCAAAATCATATATGGATGATTTAGCTTCTTGATCAGTAACTTCTGTTTTTAGTAATTTAGGAGTTTCTTTCTCTTCACCATCTTCATCAATTATTAGATTTTTATTTAATAATTTCTTTCTATTAAGATTATCAAGAACTTTCATTTCTTCATCGATATCTTTAAATAAAGAATCTATATTTAAATTTTTAATATCATCTAAAGAATTTTCTTCTTCTATCTCATTAACTGTTTTTAGTTCTTGTTTTATATTAAGAAACTTATCAACCTGTTTATCATCATTAGGTTGTTCTTTGAATAAATTTATTCTATCAGTATAATCTTTTTGTGATTCATCTATATTATCAGAACCATCTTCTAGATCATTAACTTCTTCTTTGATATCATCTTTATTAACATCATTTGATATTTTTTCTACATTATCAACTATTAGTTCTTCTGGATTATTAGACTGTAATAAAGTTAATAATTTTAAGATTAATAATTGTATTTTATCAAATTTGTATTGTGATAATACTTTCTCTGAAGTAATATTATCATTACCTTCTATCCAACTATGTAGATAAGCTAGATTTAATAAACAATTTCTATTATCAGGAGTTGTAAATATAAAACTTACTTTACTTAATTGATTCTTAGGAATATTATTTAAAGTAGATAGATGTCTAGTTTCAGGATCTAACCATCTCCATAGATCTAATATTAGTAATTTATCTAGAGTATCAAATACTTTTAACATAGTTATGTTAGATTTATTTGAATACATTCTTAGAAAACTATAACTAGGTATTATATCTTTAGGAATATTAATAAATATAAAGTTATTCTTTTCAGAGATAGATGAGATATTCTCTATACTTCTATAAATAGTTTTTTGTGTATTATACCATTTATAGTAGTCTTTTAAAGGCATATCTCTATATTTATAAATTACATTTAAATAATTATAATTATTAATAAACACAGTTAACTTATCATTTATTACTTTATAATGATCTTTAAGATATTTAAATTGTTTATTAACTTTGATAAAATCTTTTATTAAATTTCTACCTATTAAATTCTTTCTCATAGGAGTACCAGGGAATAATTGTTTCTCTGGTTCTTCTTTATTATCACCTAATAAAAATTCAGGTATATCTATGTATATTCTTCTGTTAGAAATTTTAGTAAGATAAGGTAAGTTTGTGTCTATATCAGGATGTTTTTCATCATTGGTAAAATAATGAATAAAAGAATCCCTAGGTAATTCTTCTAAGGAAAAAAGTTTAGGAGAAACTATTTGTTCTAATCTCCTAAATCCATATTGTCTATAAAATATATTATAAGGAATCATTTATCACCATTTATCTATTAAAGAATTTTTAGTTTTAGTAAAGTTAGCAAAATGTTCTTTAGAAACTACTAATCTTTTCATTTCGTTAAAATCAGTTTTATCTAATTTACCTACCGTTAATTTTCCATTATTATCTTTTTCTATAATAAGTTTGTAATATCCTTTTTCTACAGATCTATTAGGTTTTATCATAACACCTATATCTTTAGTTATATTGATAAAACAATTCATATAAGTTAAAGGTTTACCATTATTGTGTTCTTTATAAGTTACATTTAAACTAACTATAAATAATGTACCTACATTTATAGGATATACTTTCTGTACATCATCACTATAACCTATCAACCAGTGTTCATTAGTTAATTCAACATCATGTAGTAATTTTTCTTTAGGTCTTATAGCATACTCATATGGTAATGCTGATATATTATAAATATTACCTTTCTTATTTATATCATTTTCTAAATTATTTTTTAAGAATTCTTTATTTAGTCTAGCTATACCTAATATACAACTTACTATATCATGAGCAACACATATCCTAGGAACTGTTCTATCCTCTAAAGAAGGATCTTCAAATGAAGATAGCGGCATCAGAGGTGTGAAGAATTTAGGAACAACATTATCTATTCTAAGCATATATGGAAAGTCAGGATCTTTTTCCACAATTTCTATATTTTCTCTAACTTTAGGAGATAAATGTTCTATATATTTATCTAGTTCTTTTTTTTCTTTTGTCATTTTTAATAGAATAAAATAAATTAATCAGTCATACTAGCTAGTACTAAATTGGTTATAGGTGTTGCCGCACTAAAAGACATTTTACCATCTACACCAACATAGAATTTTCTACTGTTAAGAAGTTTATATCCTTCCTCATTGGCATCATCTGTTAACAAACATGTAAAACTTCCTTTATCTCCATCAAAATCCAAACCTAGTTTTTTAACATGTGTTTGTGCTACAGATATAGAGTTATAAAAAGGTTTATCTAATATAGGAAACTCAACAGCTTTATTTTCAGTTTTGTCCCAGTTATGATCTAATTCGGTTCTTATCTCTGATTTGACTGTAGTTTTTAGATATGTGTAGCTAGGATATATACCACCATAACCAGCAACAGGATATCTAGTAACTATATTAAGAATACTATTAGCAATTTTATATATAGATAAATATAATAGTTCAGTAAAGGTTATAGGTCTTATAACAGAACCTTCTTTAAGTTCGGTAGGTACATCATCTATGTCATGTATTAGTTTAAAAGTATTCTTACCTAAATATATAAGACCTATATACATACCGTTTATTTCTATTGGATTATGTCTTATATTTTCTTGACCATATAAAGCTATTAAAGATTCTATTCCTTCATATGTCATCCATTTATCAAAATAAGAAGATTCTATACTAACAAGTTCTTTTTTAAGAGTTTTTTTATTTACTAAAATAACTGGTGAGTTAGGACCTATAAATACTTCAGATAAAAAACCATTTCTTAACTTATTAACAGCTAGTGGTAATATGTTTCTTAAGAATTGATATAAACCAACCACAGTTTGATTTGTTGAAACTGATTTTTCTCCAAATAGTTCTGTAGATTCTGATATATAGCTAGTAGCTACATTTCTTGTACTATGAAATATCTTTCTACTAGCCCACTTACCAGTTATAAGTTTATTCTTACCTTCCATCAAGCTCTTAATATAATTATATATTTCTAATACAGTTAACTGTATATTATATCTAGGTGTATCTAAGAATTCTATATTTAAACTTTTATTAACATTCTCTGCTATACCCGCTATAGATAGAGCTTTAACATAAAGTAAATTTATTTCATCTTGAGATGGTTTCTTAGTAGCTTCATCTATTGTATAATCTCTTAACCCAGCTGGTATAACAACTAGTTTATCCATTATACAATTATCTTTATATTTCTCTACTAATTTTATATTAAATTCTCTTTCTGTACTATTTCTACCATCAAACTTAATATCTTTAAAATGAGATAAAAAGAAATTAAATCCAGTACCACCATGTATAATATCTGATTCTACAAAATCTTTTATTTCATCATCCCATCTAGCATAAACCTTCTTAGATATTATCCCTTCATATAGTGATTTTAAATCAACTAAAGCTTTATAAATAATAGGATGAAATACACCCATATTTAAATTTATGAAGGAAAAGGTTCTATTTCTTTTTTCTTCACCATACTTACCAAATATTTCAGTACTAAACAAACCATCAGGATGTAGGTTTTTACTAGAACCATCATAAATATCTAATACTTTAACAGCTCTGACATTTTTTGTATCTTCAGGTGATAGTATTAATAAGTCTACGTTGAATGGTATAGATTTGATGTTAATTTGCATACGCTAAATCCTTTGATTAGTATATATTACTAGGAGTAATTAATGGCTAAAGAAACTATATTAGAAACAGATAATCTTGATCTAGATTATAATTTAGATTTTGATTTCGATCCAGAGAATTCTATAAGATCAAAAGTATCAAAAGAAGCTAAAGATAAAAAATCAAGAACACCTGTTCAAGAAACGTTTTCAGGAATACTTTCAGAAGCTAAGTCTAAATTAAAAGATCCTGGTTTTTTAGCTAAAGTGACTAAGAAAGCTCTACCTGATCAATACGGAGAGTTAATAGATTCTTTAGATAAAGGAGCTGGAACTTTATCTTCTATATATGAAGAAACTTTAAGAGATTTAAAACCTCAATTAATAAAGTTAAATAAAAGTGTAGATAAGATTGTTCCTGATGAACAAAAATTTCTGAAAAAAATAACTAGTAAAATAAAAGAAACACTAGGAGAAGAAACACAAAATTCTTTTAGAAATTCTAATGAACAATTAAAAGAACAATCTATAAATAATAGTTTATCAGATATATTTCAACAACAGAGAGATTTTGATATAAATCTTCAAGCTAGAAAATCAGCAGAAGAAAAAATAAGTCAATCTGTAGAAGAAGTTAGATATGCTAGAAATTTAGATATATTTCAAACTATTTCCGATAACACAATAAGATTAACATCTTATACAGAAAAAGTAACACAAGCTTTTCAAAAGAAATCTTTAGAATTACAGTTTAGAAATTATTTTGCTGTATCTGAACTATTACAAGAATATAGAAAAAATTCAGAAGTAAGAAAATTACAAACTGATAGTATTGTAAAAAATACAGCTTTACCTGAATATGTAAAAGTAAATAATAATGAAAGATTTCAAGATCTTGCTAGAAATAAATTATTTAATTCTGTTCAGGATAAACTCTTCGGTGATCAAAGTGTTATAGGTAATGCTTTAAATAATTTAAAAACACAAGCTAAAGATTTTACTTCAGGTTTTAAAAGTAGTTTAGAAAATGTAAACTTTGGATTACAAGGTGTACAAGATCTAAAAGAACAGCAGCAAATGTTAAAAGAACTAGGAATAGAATCGCCTTCTAAATACCAGCTGCTTGGTAATGTATTAGGTAGTGAACTAATGGATTTCTTAGGTTCTAAAGTTTCTAGTAAAGTAAAAAGTAGCATAAATGAGAATTCTACATTTTCTAAATTTGGTTATAAAGCTGCTGATTTTGTAAATAATCTTAATCCTAATATAAAGAATCTCAAAAATAGTAATTTTATAAATGATAATTCTTTTAGTGGTAGATTAAAAGGATCTTTAGCAGGTGTAGCTAATTTTGGTTTAGATCTTTTTAATACAAATGGTGCTGATCTGAGATTAGGTAGTAATAACATAACTGACTTATCATCAGCTACGTCATTTGATAAAAGATCTCGTATAACAGTAACAGACATTATACCAGGATATTTGTCGAGAATACATAGAGAGTTGTTAGCTTTACGTACAAATAATCCTAATGCTGAGCAAACTGTTTTTGATTACAGATCTGGTAAATTTACAACATCTACTAAATTAACTAATGATATAAAAAGAAATATTAGTTCTACTATAAAAGGTTCTTCTTATAATTATTTCTTAGATAAATCATCTAAAGATTTATTAGGTGAAACTAATTTAGATAAAGATCAATTAAATAAAGTTAAAAGTTTCTTAACTGATATATCTAATAAAGATATACTATTTACACCAGAAGCTATAAGAAAAACTGAAGAGTTTAAATCTTTAGATAAAACTACAGCTAAGATAGTGTCAGATATGTTAGATAAAAATATAACTAATTCTGATAATAAAGAAAAATCTCAATACGACTTTACTAATTCTATATTAAGATTAAGAAATGCTACTCCTAATATTAAAAAAGAAATATTAGAACATTATAATTTAGGACATGGTGAGATATTAGAGCAACAAGGTATAATCACTATTAATGAAAAGGGTGAAGCTAAACTTAATTTTGATAAATATAAACAATTTATAAAAGATCAATCTATATTAGGTTTAGATAGTGGTGAGGAAATTACTGAAAATACAAAACAATCTAATAGAAGAAATAGATCTTTTACTTCTAGAAGAAGTAGTATACAAGAACCAAGACCTATAAGACAAGTAGTTAATAATAATTTAAATAAAGAAATTATAGATGAGTTAATAAATCAACTTAATACTTTAATAAAAGAACAAGATAATATTTTATTAGGTGTTAAAGATGACACTAGTGGTATAAGAAAGATACTAGAGACTTATCCTAAATTTGGATCTGGTGGTAATACAGAAACAACCTCTGAAGAATCTAGTAAAAATAGATATAGGACAGGTAATACTTATAAAGATATATTCTTAAATCTATTATCTGATACTATAGATGTTAGCGCTAAAATAGGTAGAGATATTTTTAAAGGTGCTTCTTCTGTAGCGGGACAAGCTAATATAAAAATAGTTAAACCTATAGATGAATTTATCACTAAACTATATAAAGATAATAAAGATGATACTGTAGATTTATTTAAAAGAATATTTAAATCTGGTAGTGAGTTAGCTATAAGTGCTATTAACTTTTCTAAAGATATATATAATAATTTTATTCCAGCTAAATATAAGCAATTAGTAAATTCAGTAATGAATGCTAAGGAAAATATATTAAACTTCTTAGAAGGTCCTATAGATATTTATATAAAAGGTATTAAAACACCAGTTATAAGAGCTAACCTTATGAAGATGGGTTATTATTTTGATCAAGAAACAGGTCACGTAATAAATTCTATAAGAGATATAAAAGGTCCTATAGTTGATAAATTAGGCAATGTTGTTCTTACTATAGATGATATTAAAAGTGGTTTGTTTGATATGTCTGGTAAAGAAATAACAAGTAAAATTACTAACTTAGGAAAACTAGTAGCTGGATTAGCATTAGAAGGAATTACTAGAGTAAAGAATTTTGGTCTAAATGTTATTGATGCTATTTCTAGTACTAATGTAGGTGAAAAATTAAAGAACTTATTTTCACTACCTGTATTCTTAGGAGATGAAAAATCTTATAATGTTCTATTAGAAATAAGAGATATATTAAAAATAATAGCTAGAGTAAATGTTCAGAACTCTGATGATCCTGGTGCCGGTAATATTAGATATTCAGAAAATAATGTTTTAGATACTTTCTTAAAGAAAGGTAAAGAAGCAGTAGATAAAAGAAAACAAAGAAAACAAAATAAAGAATCCTTTAATGATAAAGACAAAGATGGTAAAAGAGATGGTTCTTATGAGGAAAGATTAGAAGCTGTTAATAGTAGAAGAAGAAATAGATCTACTAATAAAGCAACTCAAGAAGATAAGAAACCAGAACAAAGATATCGTTCTAGTGAAAATATAATAGATACAATATTCAGTAAAGCTAAAGGCTTGATGGATATGCTTACTAATGGTGTAGGTGGTATATTCGATATAGCTACTTCTATATTAGGTAAAACATCAGGTATAGCTGGTACTATAGGTAAGGTTATTAAAGCCCCTGTAACGGCCATAGGAAGCATACTAGGAGCTGGTAAGTTAGCTACAGGTATATCAGGTATAGCAAGTGCCGCTAGGAACACTATAGTGGCTGCTAGTATAGCTACTACAGGAACAGGTAGTGCTATATTGGGTGCTGCTGGTGTAGTTCTGTCTGGATTAACTGCTATTTTAACATCTCCTGTTACTTTAGGTATAGTTGCTACAGCTGCTGCTGGATATGGAATATATAAAGGTTATAAATATTTTACTAAAGATAAAATAGATAAATTTCAAGACATTAGAATTAAACAATATGGATTAACTAATTCAAATGAAGATGTTGAATATAATCACATTATCATAGAGTTAGAAGATTATCTTGTTAGTCAAGGTGTTATTGGTTATAGAGGTGGTGAGGCTTATTTATTAACTAGAAAGTTTGATACAGCTAAAGTTCTATCTATTTTTAATATAGATCCTAAAGATAATGAATCTGTTAATAATTTTCAATTATGGTTTAATAAAAGATTTAAACCTTTCTTCTTAACTAATGTTACTGCTTTGTATAGTATAAATAATAAAGCTAATTTACAAGAAATAAATAAATTAGATATAAATGAACAAATTAGATATTTAGAATTAGTAAGTTTTGAAAGTGGTCCTTATGATGAGTTAATTTCACCATTTAAAAGTAAACATGAATTAACTAATACTAAAAAGTTAGTATCTGATACTATAAAAGATATACTACAGAATCTTACTAAAGAAAGAATAAAATCTAATAAAGATGATACTAAAGCTAAGAACTTATCTAGAAAAGTAATAAATAATACTATAACATCTAAAGGTATGGTTGTTGAAGAAATAGATGTTAATAGAATGATAAATAAAAACTTAATAAATAAGAATACTAAAATAGATTTTAACATATCAGAAGACGGTGGTAAAGAAACAAAAGTTTCTGAATCTATAACTAATAAAATATCTAGTATAACTAATGTAAAAGATGCTGTAGGAAGTATTAATGACGGTGGTAATGCTGGACAATATATTAACTTAAGTAACGGTGTTAAGTTAGACGGTGTTAATCCAACTATGTTACAGCAACTTAAAGGTATGATACAAGAGTATGGTGAGTTAACAGGTAAATCTGTAACTATAGAATCAGGTTATAGATCACCCCAAGATCAAGCTAGACTTTATAAACAAAATCCTAGGAAAGCTGCTAAACCAGGAACATCATTACATGAATTTGGATTGGCTGTAGATATGGATAGAAAAGCTTTAGCTGAGATGGAAGATTTAGGTCTTATGAGGAAATATGGATTTACTAGACCTGTTGGTGGAGAGCCATGGCATATAGAAGCAGCTGGTGTACAAGCTAATATAAGAGGAGCTAAAGAAGATTCTAATTTAGCAAATCAACTTATAGCAGCATCTATTAATAAAGGTGGTGGTGGTGTAGGTACTATTCCAAACTCACCTTTAGGAAAAAGAGATACTCAGTACGCTTTGAAGCTGATGGATATAAAACCAACTATGGTTGATCCTTCTAGACAAATAAATGAATCTAAAGACATAATATCAACATCAACAAATGTTGTATCTAATAATCCTAATAGCGATATAAGAAAAGTTTCTTTAGGTGGTGGTTTTACTGACAGTATATCTAATGTAAGTAAAAATACACTAAGTAAAGAAAACGGTTATATTTCTGGAGGTATAGCTTCTGATACTGAAACAAAATCCGTACCTAAAGATGTACAAGAAGTTAAAAAACAAATAGCTGATGTATCTGAAAATATAGGTGCTGATCCTAATAAAATGCAAGCTTTTGCTGCTGTGGAATCTAGCTTAAATCCTTTTGCTACTAATGGTAACGCTGAAGGATTGTATCAATTTATGCCTAATACATTTAGAGAACAAGCTAAAAAATCTGGATTAGGTCCTAATGCTGATCCTAAAGATATAGAAGATAGTACCATAGCAGCTAACAACTATATGAAACAGAATGTTAGAAATATTTCATCAGTTAAACCAGATGCTAATTTAACTGATATGTATTTATCTCATTTTGCTGGACCTAACGGAGCTAAGAAATTATTAAGTGTTCTTAAATCTAATCCAAATGAAACAGCAGCTAATGTTCTACCTAATGCAGCTAAAGGAAATAGAAACTTATTTTATAAAAATAATAGAGCTTTAACTGTCACAGAGTTCTATAATAATATGTCATCTTTATTAGAAAATAAATCTAGAAGTTTTGGTATAACCACACCTTTTGGAGAATCTGTTAAAGAAACAAATAATGAAGAAGCTAATGTAACCTCAGTTTCTAATAATACTAGTCCTATTACTAAAGTAAGTAGTAATACTACTAATAATTATTCTCAATTTTCTGCTTTACGAACTCCAGAGATAACTACAAGTAATGTTAGCGATGGTGGATTTAATGGCATATTAAATGTTACTAAATCTATATCAGCTACTAATGAAATACTTGTTAAATCTTTAGAAGTTCAACATAAAACTTTAGATGTCTTAACAGAGTTTGTTGATCTTTATAAGAATAAATCAAATAAAGATTTAGATAATAAAGGAGGTGTTCAAAATGTTAAAAATGATGAATCACTTAATGTAAGAAATAGAGAAATAGTATCAGCTGTAGATATAAATAGAAAAGCTTCTTAAGAAATAATATAAGAAGAAGAGGTAAAACTCTTCTTCTTATAACTAAGGAAAAAATATGACGAGTAAAAATTATAATATAGATAATCCTAGATTAATAGAAGATGATGAAGGACAACAATTAGTTAATACTAGTTCAATAGCAAATAGTGGTTCTAATATTCTTTTAGATAAAGATTGGGTTAAACATGCTTTTTCTGTTAACGATATGGAGTTAATAGAACCTGTTGACATAATAAATAGATATTGGTCTTCTGCTTCCGCTAAATTTACAGATACTAGATTAGGTGCTAATATAGGTATAAATTGTAGACCTCAGTTTACCAGATATGCTGATCTAAGAGTTAAAGGTAGGTTAGCTGGTAGAAATGATGTTACACTAGGAGCCACTAAAGGTAATTTTGGTTTAGGTAGGTATTATAGTGAAGCTATAGACGATCCATCTCAAACTATATATATGAGATTTGGTGTTCCTCAATTTAATTCCTTAACTAATTTTCTATCTAGGGCTTTTGATAGTGAACAAACTGTTTTAGCTAGAACAGGGAGAGCACCTAGTGTATTTTACGATATAGCAAAAGGTGCTGGTACATTAGCTGCTGTTGTAGCATTTCCAGCTATATCTTTAACTATTATATTTGGTAAAGTTATTAATTCTTTTTTTACTAGACCTACTAGTAAGTTTTATACATTAAAACCTACTATGCATTTATATTGGTCAGCTGTTAATTTATTAGCGAACACATTAGCTATCAATATGGGTATATTACCAAAAATAATAGGTAGTGATGATAGTCAGAAAATAGGACAACCTTTTAAATTAGATCAAGAATATTTATCAGCTATACATCAAATAATGCCAGATGTTTTTAGTGACCAGAATTATTTCGATATATATGCATTAGCTAACAAAGCTCAAAGATTAGCTAATCAATTATTTATGAATGATTTTGATGAATTAGAAAAAGGAACAGCTACTAGTTATACAGGTTATGTTAAAAAAGATTTAACAGGAAATGGAACACACAGTACCTATGTTTCAGATATGAATAGTAATGCTAGTATATCAGCTAGAATAAATAACATGCTTATGTTTGGATACTATAAATCAGAAGATTCTAAAGATAGAGCTGAAGTAGATCCAAGAATAGATCCTAATAGTGAAAAAGGTGATGAAAAGAAAGATACTAGTTGGTTTCAAGATTTTGTTAATCATTTAGATTCTGAATTCAGAGATGGTTCTGAATATGCAGTTTTTAAAGTAGAACATACTGGAAGTGTATCTGAATCATTTTCTAACTCTACAGCTGAATCAGATTTGTCGCAAAAAATGAATAGTGTGTCTTCTCAATTTAGACAAGCTAGATTTAGTTTAGCTGATGGTAATATAATAGGTGGTGTGGGTGAGGCTTTAGGAGATGTTCTAGGTGGTGTAAAAGATGTTGTGATGGGTGCTTTAGATGGTGCTACTGTTGGATTTAGTAACCTTATAGCAGGTCTAGCAGGTAGTGGTTATATGGATATACCTAATAATTGGCAAAGCTCGTCTGCTTCATTACCTAGATCTAGTTACACAATGAAACTTATATCACCCTATGGTAATCCTATAAGTAGAATGCAAAATATTATAATTCCTTTATCTATGATATTAGCAGGTGTATTACCTTTATCAACAGGTAAACAATCGTATACTTCTCCTTTTTTATGTCAGTTATTTGATAGAGGTAGATGTCAAAAAAGATTAGCTATAATAGAATCAGTAAATATAACAAGAGGAACTTCTAGTTTACCTTTTGATCTTAAAGGTAGTGCGTTAGCTATAGATATTACTTTTACTGTTGTTGATTTATCTTCTATTATGCATATGCCTTTATCAACAGGTAAGTTATTACAAACAGATATGACATTAGATGAAGATAATATATTATCTGATTATTTAGCTGTATTAGCTGGACAAGATATTTATACACAAATTTATCCTCTAGGTAAAGCTAAGTTAAATGTAGCAAAGAGAATAATGCAGGTTAATAAATTAACATCTCCTGCTTACTGGAGTTCTTTATTTCACGAATCTTCTACCTCAGGTATGATGCAATATTTAACATTTGGTGCTTTTAATGTATTAGAAGGAGCGGTTCAAGGTTCTTCTATATTAGGTAGACAAGGTAATCAATAAAAAATAAATATAGTTATATCAGACACAGAGTTAATACTCTGTGTCTGATATACTTTTAATAGAAGCATAAAAATGAAAAAAATCTAAACAACTTCATAACCATTAAGCACGATTAAGGTTATGATGCGGTAACAGTCTAAGGTAGCACATATTCTTTTACCATATAATAATAAATTATTTTTCACATACCTAAGCTGCTAAATTATAACCTAACTTTAACAATCCTAAATTACTAGTTGGAATATTATCCAAATCATCCTCATTACCAACATTAGTCATTAACTTAGCTGTCATAGTTTTGTCAAACTCTTCATTAAATTTTCCTAAATTAACAGTACTAGGAATGTTATCATATTTACTTTTATCCCAATCATCTTGAAATATAGTAGCAGCACCAAACACTCTATCATTCATACCAGCTAAACCTGTACTTTTCATTTTTAATGGTTGTTTATAATTAGAGAACATATTAACAACACCATCAGGACTTTCTAATAAAGGATTTGTATTAGGTCTTTGTACCGTAGCATTTGATATATCTAAAGCTCCTAATATATTTCTAGAAGAGTTAGCTGTAGATAATAAAACAGATGATAATCTACTAACAGAGTTACTAGGTAAAGAACTAAAAGAACTACTATTAAGTAGTGCATTAAAAGCACCACACATATTCATATTCATACCATAGTTAGATAGAGCTAATAAACTATTCATTAAGTTATTAATATCTTTATACTGACTATTATAAGCACCACCTGTTAACTTATTTAATAAATTACTAAATTGTGCTGAATTACAACCACCACCATAGCTATTATTTATACCATTACCACAACCCATATTTAGATCATAAGGTCTACCATAACCGAATGGCGATAATGCGCTATTTTTACAACTTGCTGATACTTGTCTAAAAGCTGATTGTAGTGTTGGGTCAGGTATAACACCAGCTATAGCATTATCTATATCTCTAGTATTTAAAGAAGATAGATCTCTTATACTTCCAGTTAAAGCTCCTGTTATTCTATCTATACCTAAAGTATTTTTATTAGTTGTGTCTTCTTGTGGTGTAGTTTTACCTTGTTGAAAGAAGTTAGTTATAAACCCTTCTAAATCAGAATCTATACCAGTAAAAGAGTTATTAGATGAATTAAATATACTAGAACTTTTAGCATCTAAAAAATCTGATGTACCTATATTAGTTTCTTGATCTAAAAAATCAAATCTTTTTGAAGGAATAGCCATTTTGTTTCCTTAATTATTTTATCCATACTATCCATTGCAAATAAAAAAAAATAAACATATTTTTACTACTACAGGATTAATCCTGTAGTAGTAAAAAGTTATTAATTAGAATCTATTTTATCTTCTTTAAAGTTAGAAAGTTATTGTTAAACTCTATTTCTTCTAAACATAGATGTTAAATTACTATTATTAGAATTATTATTCATCATTAATATTCTATACTCACCGTCCAGTGATAATGACGATTGTACAACACGCTCAACTTCTCTTAAGAGTTCTTCATTTTTTTCTAGAAAAGGTTTTAAAACAGATAATGCTGTTAAAGGATCTTGTTCTGGTATTTCACCAACTTTGCTAACATATTTAATTACTATATTATCAGGATCTGTTTCTAACAGATCTGCTATTTGTTGATGGATGTTGTCAAATGTTTTACTGTTAGGTTTTTGTTCATTGGTGGTTGGTATTTCTTTATTTGTTCTGAAAAACATTTTATTTCTCCTTGTTTAATTTATTAAAATATAACTAACTATTATGTATTTCTTTTTGAAACTTTTTCAACAGCTCTTTTCAGTGATAGATATTCATTTAATAATTGTTCAATATTAACAACCCTTTCTATTTCAAAGATAGGGCTTTTATAATATGTTACAAATACTTCTCTATCATTTATTCTTTCCATAGAAGGAAAATAAATAGTGAAACCTAAACACTTAAATACTTCTTGAGCGTAACTTAAGAAAAATGGATTAATATCTATAGTGATGTTATTAATTTCATATTTCTTAGCTATAGAACCTAATTCAACACATATTTCTATTATTTTTGATACAGATGGTGGATAATGAAATCTACATATACTTCTTATCAATCTCTGATCTTCTTCATATGGTTCCACACCACCTTTATCTAGCTCATCTCTAGTTAAACGACGTGATGATAAATTTAATATTGGCATATATATCCTATATTATAATGATGAAATACTACCACCTAAAGCACTTCTTCTTCTATTTATTTCTTGTAATTCTCTTTTTAATAAATCTTCTTTTATATATAGTGAATTAAGTTCACTATTTAGTTCTCCTATTAAAACTGAGTTAGTGGTATTAGTAATTGAAGTTAAAGAAATAAGTTTATTCTTTTCTGTGTTTAATTCTATTATTAAATTACTTATTAATATATTTAGATTAGATGTCTTTTCTTTTTCTTCAATATTATTAACAAATAAAACAGCAACTAGACAAAAACAAACTAAAACTAATATAAAAGTAAACATGATCTTTTCCTTATTATATCTACTTATTTTGGTTTATAAGTTTGTCAAATTCATCTTTCCAGAAAAATTGACTAGATATAAAATTATAACCTGTTAGTACTATGTTAGGTTTATCACCATCTTCAATATACCATTCAGAAAGACTATTTTTTACACTACGTATATCATCACTGTTTTTTATTTTACTATCTATATGTATTATCTGATGTCCTGTTAAAGATTTAGGGAAAGAACGTTTTTCATTAATTTCATAACTAGCTTGAAAATAAATGATATAACAATGTTTTCTCAAAAGTTCTTTATTGTGTATTTTTTTAATATTAATAGTTGTATCGTAAATCAAGTCAAACAACTTAACCATTAAAAAAACGATTAAACAAAATACAGCAGTATAACACCATAACTGCCAAACTAATCCTATAAACCCATATTCTATAAACATTTATTATCACTTCTCCTCTAATATTAATTTAATAAATTTCATATTTTTATTTAAAACGTAACTTTTCCATAACTTCTCAACACCATCCACACCAAGATAAATATAGTTGTCAATATGTGTAGTAAAATCTTCACTAATAACTTTACCTGTAAAGGATTCAGAAACAACGAACATATTGTATTTTTTCTTATTATCTTCTGTTATGATAGGTAAATCTTCGTCTTTAATAAATTTACTTTCTAATCTTTTTATTATTTTTATATAATGGTTTCTAGTTATTATGGTAGTAGTAATAGATAATACTAATCCAGTTATAAGCATTATTAAATAAACATCATTACACATATAACTTCCTTTTATATTAAAAAAATTTATATATAGTTAGAGTAGATTATATCTACTCTAACTATATTAACTTATTATTCGATAAACAATGCTACAGCTCTAGCTAAATCTTTAGGATTTACCAGAATTACTTCACGGTTATAACCTATTTGTAACTGAATTCTATCATCATCTCTACCTTCTAGATGTATAGTTGTATGATCTTCATATTTAGAATCTTCACCTTGTTTTACTTCTGAAGCTGAAACACTTACACTTATTTCAACATTATTCATTTTAGTTATCCTTTACTATCATTTTATAATTATAAGGTTTAGGACCGGAACTATGAATACCAATTTGAATATCGTTTAATAATAAGTTACGATAATAAGGGCTATTCATAAAGCTGTAAATATTGGTGTCGTATTTGTTACATCCTTTAACCATAAGTTTAATCCGGTATCTAATATCTATATTAGTTTTAATATAGTAATATAATACAAAAGCTATGATTATTGCAACTAATGTAATCAGAGGAAAGAATAAAGCCAGTAAAGGATAAGCAAGATCAGGGTTATTAATATTTTGACCTGATGCTGCTCTAAGACAAAACTGACTTAACTCCAAGCATATATATAACAACATGTATGAAAAAACAAAATACAACAACATATTTTCAATAGTAAAATATTCCATTATTTATCTCCTTGTTTATGAATATAAAATAAGATATAATTTATCTCATATTAAGTATATATGGATATAATTATTTATAATGTCTTTTCTATATAAGAATACGTATTACTCAATTCAATGTTTCTACGTTCTTCACTACCTATAGTTATAGTAAAATTTTTACATATATTATTTTTTACATGTTCTTTAGCTTTTTCTACTATTACATGAAATGCTTCGTCAAAGTAATTTCTATAAAATTTCATCAGCTTATTAATTGAATCATCGTTCACTACATTTGTAAAAGCTAAAGGTAGTTCAAGTGCTGCTATAATTTCAACACCCTCAAAACTTTTAAACTCAGCTTCTTTTATAGATTTAGCAAATTCTTCAGGTAGTAATATACCTTTACTTTTAATTATATTATCTATTATTTCATTAATATCTTTCATTTAAAATTCTCCTTTTTTGATGGAGGTGGTTGATCTAATATTAATAAAATTTCATTTAAAATAACTTCTTCCTTATTATTTTCATCAATAACCCAAGATTCTAAATTATTACCTAATATATAAAAATAAATTTTATCATCTTCTTTATAAAAAGAATATATAATTTTTAAAATAATAAATTTTTCACCTAATAAGACACTAGGCTCTTTTTCATTAAGATATTCTTTTATTTTTATATCACCTATATCTTTTCCTTTTAATACAGATTCTATAATAGATAATGTTTTATTATCACAATCTTCTACACTTTTTTCATCATATATATTTAATTGAAAACTTCCAATTAAATTATTCTCGATATATTCACCACATTTTCTTAATAATTCATTATAAGTTTTATCTAAATAATCTTTATAAAAATCTAAAAAAACTGAACAATCCTCATCACTGACAGGATGTGTAAATGGTAACTCAACCACACATCTAAAATAATTAGGATTATTTTCATCATTTTTAAATTCTAAATTATCTAGATATCGGTCAGACAGTTTTTTTAAATAGTATTCATTAAAATCTATTACTTTATTATTCATAGTTTATTTTTATTCTATAAAGTTAATTATATATTTATGTTTTATATCTAGTAATATTTTATCTATTCTGTTAGTTATTAAATTTACTAAATTATTATCTTCATTTATATCAAGAACATTATGATACATAATTAAAGACATAAAAATATCTGTTTCTATAATGGTACCATAGTACTTATAAACATCATCACACTCTTGTGATGAAAATGTTAGAAATATTCTATTCTTTATTAATAAAACAATTTTACTATATATATCATTAAAATACTTTTGTATAATATGTATATAAACTTCTGTATATAACTCTATATTACTTAAACTAGGAAAATAAGAAATTATAGGTAATGTATATTTTAAATAAAGACTGAGATTAATTAAATTTAAATAATCTTCTTTGTTTAAGTTTAAATATTCCATTAAAGATTTAAAACCACAATGATACATAACAGATATTTTATTTATATTATCTTTACCTAATTTAGATAATAAATCAGTATTAAAAATTTCATTTAAAGTAATATATGTAGCATTAATATTACTGAATAATTCTTTTCTCATTTCATCATAAGGTTTATACTTTAAATCTTTTATCTTATTTAAATAAACAATATATGATTTATTTTGTTCTTCTGTGTAAATATCTGTGTTAGTAAATAATATATTTATAGGTTCAAATACATGAGTTATTATATATAACTCATCATGTTTAGGTAAAGGATGTGATAAAGAAGTTAGATTAGTCCTATTCATGATATAAGATAAATTACCTAATACACTTTTATAGCTATTATTTAAATCACTTATAGTTATTAAACTATTTTCTAATCTATCATGTTCTGTTACATAAGCTTGTATTCTAAGCATTTTTTAATTCCTTTTATTGAAAAGAAAAAACCTTATATCTAGCATAGGAATAACCTATGCTAGATATATAAATTAAGTAGTTTGTTTTTCTTCTAGTGTATCAGTTGAAACATTGTTTTCTTTCTTAAGAATATGATCATTAACAAAATCATAAATTTGAGAACTTTTGTCATCTAATAGAAATTTAAAATCTGGCTCTCTATCTTCTTTAAGAGCTTTTCTAATTTCTTCTAAACCTAAACAAACCCATTTAAACATAGGTGGTCGTATTTTTTGTCCACTTTCAGCATGTATATAATAGCAATCAAATCTTAATGTAGAGTTTTTAATTTCTTCCATTAAAGGTTGAGAACATTTAATCCTTTGCCAATGTGTGTCCATTATGATAGCTTTAAAATTAGTAACTTGACAGGTATTAATTTTATTATTAATAAACTCTCGTAACGGTCTTCCACTAAGTGACCTAATTTGATCATCTCGTTCTATACTTCTCACATAAGACCAAAATGTCTCAATAGAAATAAACTTACCAAATACAGAGTGATGGAATTCTAATTTATAACTATGATTAAGTACTTTTCCTAATTCTGTTTCAGCGGCGTCCCACATATTAATATGATCTTCACCATCATCTTTCAATAGAAGAGTATTTGGAAAAGATGTTTTATTGGATTTACTTTTAGCAGCAGTCATCTTAGATCTTAAAGAATTAAGATCCTGAAAAGAATTTAATCTATTATTATTTTTCATTTATTTTTTTCCTTTATAACATTCATTATAGTTTCGATAGAAATCGCTTTCATCGAAGTAGGAAAATATTAATACTATCACTAAATATAAAAAATTATCTTTAAATAATTTATCTAAAACACTTCCGTTAATATGTAAAGAAGCTAACATCTGTTTAGTTATTAAAGATGTTATATCATCAGAAGGATTGGGTGTTATTAGAGAGTATCCAGATTTTAAAGTATCTATTAATCTTTTTATAAGTTGTTCATCAGTGGAAAATATTATACCTACTTCATGCGCTATATTTAAAAATAACCCAACTAATTCATTATTAGAAGATAATTCCTGTATTATAACATTCATACATATAGGAGTATATCTTGCATAAGAATTATAATTAGAATATATTTTAAATAATTCAGCATATAATTTCATTCCACATTTTTCTTTTACATTAATTAGATCAGAAGTTTTTAATCCTTCTATATTCTCTAATCTATCAACTTCTTTAAAAAAAGATATATTTACTATTTTAGATACTTCTCTATCAAATTCTTTTAATATAGAAGATTTAATTAAACTATATTCTTCTAATGTTATTCTTGATCTATTATCCATCTTCACTCTCATCAGATTCTTCTGTAGTAACAAAGTTAGCTAATTCAGCTTCTTTCTCATGTGTTGTTATTATGTTGTTAGAATGAGTTATTTCTATTATTACTTTAATCTTTTTAGCATTTAATATACCTAAACCTTTACTAAGAAAAACATTCCAAGATATAGTTTCTGCTGTTAATTCTTTTTTTATGTTACCCCTCTCACTAGAAAGAACTCTAGAAGATGTTTCTTTAGAAAATTTATCAACATATCTAGAAACTAAAATATCAAATTTAGTAACATCCATGTTAATTTCTTTATATATTTTTCTTAAGAAAGATGCTAAAATACTATCAGCTGTACCTGACTCAATAGGCACACCATATGGTACTAATTTCTTTTTATTCATTTTCTTCAAAGACATTTGTTAACTCCGTACACAATGAAGATATATTATTTACTAAAACACTATATAAGCTTATATTCTTTTGAGTGTTAAAGTCTTTATTAGGTATAGATTGTTTTTGTTCATATATTGTTAAAAACTCTACACACAGTTTATTAAATTCTTTTATATATAGATCTGTATCTATATACTTACCATCATTTAAAAAGAATTGTGATACAGTTACTTCATGTAACTGTTTATTCATAGATATAGCTAAAGATATACTATTGATATTTAACTCATTTATTGCTCCTTTTAACAATCTTATGTAAGATACTATATTTTGTTCTAATGTTAGAATTCTAATAATATTACACATAGAAGAGTACGCATTATATGAGTTTTTTATTTTTAATTTCTCAAATGCTTTTATCTGTTTTTGTATAACAGATTCTTCGTTATTTTTATTTTTGAAAAAGCTAAATATTGACATTATAGATGACTAATACATAATAAGTATATATGATTATAAAAATTTTATACAAGGATAAAATCCATGACAGAAGAAAATGATGATATTCTATCATTAGAAGATAAGAGAAAATTAAATCTAACGGCTAGTATAAGAGAAAATATTATATCAGTTACAACACAGAAAGGTATACCTCAAGATAAGGATACTCAGAATTTTCTTATTAAAGCTTTAGATGGTTTAGATACTAATACATTATCACAAGCTAAACTAAGAGTAGATAAGAACAACAAAGATCAAAATGAATTGATAAGTGCTATGGTATCTGAATTTCTAATGAGATCTACAAACAGAGTAATAACATCTGAAGAGAAAAGAGAAGCACCTCCTGAATTAGATAGCTCATTTGTTATAGATGATCTTGTACCTGGTGAAAAAGATATGGGATCAGTTGATATAACATTAGAAGAATTAGAAAAGAATACAGGAAGAGTTTAATTATAACTACAACATAGACTATATAGTCTATGTTGTAGTATCTTCTTTTTTATCTACAATAGGCATCATAAATGAAAATAAACTAACAGGAAATAATTTTAAACCTACTAAAGGCTTAGCTATTTCTTCCATACTTTTAAATGGTTCTTCTATAAGTTGTAAGTTAGGTTGTTTCTCTTTAAAATAAATAGCAGGAGAAAATAAATTAACTTCTGGACACGTTATCTGTTCAAATGCTTTATTAACAGAATGAAATTCTATCCACTTATAACAATCATACATAACCATAATAGATAAATTATTTTTAACATATCCAACTGTTAATTCTTTTAAACTTTTATTAACAATTTCAACATCACATCTACCATTAGTCTTAACAACTATAATAGATATAATATTATTTATTTCCTCTTCTTCTAAAACATAAGGATATATATTTATAACTATCTTTGGTTTATGGTGATATGGTGTGTTTAATATTTGTAATAAAGTCTTATTAACAAATTCAACTATCAAACCTAATATAGGTGTTACTAAAGAATTCTTTAATAAACTCTTATCTCTATTTTCATATTTTTCTTTAAATCTATTAAAACCATAGTAAGGAAAACTATCTATATCCCTACTATGGTACATCTTAAGAACTTCTTGAAATTTGTTATCATCTAGTTCTGATAGAATAGATATTCTAGTATCTAATAAACAATCTAATTCTACTAACATAGTGGAAAAGGGTAAATCTTTTTCTAACATAATATCCTTCTTTATTACAATGTTGACTTTAGGTGTAATCCTGTTAAAAA
>FSSH01004780.1_pt1 | contig 21996 bp, 5 predicted proteins | sample 1166101 | NCBI WGS metagenome assembly FSSH01 (sample SAMEA32972668, study PRJEB13176) | freshwater metagenome | biome: Drinking water system; feature: Biomass in drinking water that filtered by 0.45 um membrane; material: drinking water | place: USA | collected 2012-12-20 | depth 0 m | reverse complement strand
CACTTCTGAAAGAGGCGGCTGCGGAAGCGGGTGTCATTCTCCTCGACAAAACATTCTCGCGCCACGATACACTTGCTTTGATTCAGGCGTCCGACGCCTACGTTTCACTGCATCGAAGCGAGGGACTTGGTCTGACGATGGCCGAGGCGATGTTATTAGGGCGGCCTACAATCGGGACGCGCTATTCTGGAAATCTTGAATTCATGAATGATGACAATAGTCTGCTCTGCGACCACAGACTCGTCACCCTAAATCATGATTTGCCGCCCTATCAGCGTGGTCAGCGATGGGCTGAACCCTCGACAAGGGACGCCGCACGGCTCATGCGGCAGCTCTACGATCATCAAGACTTTGCACGGGACTTGGGTCTACGAGGGCAGAGGGATTTACAGTCGCGGTTGAGTTATCGAGCAAGTGGTCAGAGGATGGCGCAGCGCCTCAAAGACATCAAATCAATGCCTTGAGTTTCAGAGTTTGGCCGAGTTTGGTATTCTGCCTGGCCTGACATCGCAGGTAGCGATGCAGGCGGAAGGCTCTAGGACTCGGCTGAGGACGCTGCTGACAGAAAGATTCTCACTGCCGCGGCCTCGTCAATCGTCAAATAGCGCAATAAGCCAAATCACCTGTGATTGTCGTGCATTGCAGGTATTTGCTTATGCAGCTTTTCTGCGGGATGCTGCCGATTGTTGCGTCTCCGGCTATGCTAACTTAAACAATGATGGTCAGTCCGATATGAGCTTCAGCCTTCTCTTCTTCATGGTGTTCGGCTTGATCCTGCCCGTGGTCGGCATCGTCTGGGTCCTGCGTGCGCGCGACACCTGACGTCGTGACAACTGATCTGCTCCTTCACTGTCCCGTCCTGCAGGGTGCGCGGTCGGCAATCTCAGTTGAGTACGATCTGCGTCTGGCCGGGCTCTAGCCAGGGCGCGCCGAGGACGAGGTTCCAACCAGCGGCTTCGGCGCGCTGGCTGAGCGCCTCGACGAGGCGATGCACGCTGTGCCGATCGAGACTGAGCCGGATCAGGAAGGCCGCACCGGCGCGAAGGCCGATCTCGAACGTCTGCGGCATTACCGCGACGTCGATGGCGAGGATGAGATGCGTCGGAGGCGCGGCGTTTGCCGGCTCGATGGCATCCGTCACAGCGGGACCAGGCTCGGTCCGACCAAACAGCGCATCCTGATGCTCCATCAAGATGATATCGTTGCGTAAGTCCGCCGGTGCGGTCTGGGCGAGGGGGCTCGACTGCTCAAGAAGCTGGGCAAGGCCATTGATCAGGCGCTCGGTCAGACGGCGCGTCATCAGGACGTGGATTGACTGACCTAGCGTATCCCCGGCCAGCAGCGTCAGCCTGTCCTCCGGCTCGTTGTAGGCGAAGGTGAGCTGGCGGGCGACGATCGGGAGAACAGAGGTCATGCCCCGGGGTCTCGCCCGAACTGGCTATCGGGGTCAACCTTGCAGGAGCGACGAAGCTAGCGGGGAACCGCGCGGTCCGCTCAAAACGCGTTGAAGTCAAATGTGAGCATTACGCCCGGGGGGGGCGTCTCAAGTTGCACGCCTTTTGGCTAAGGCCGCATCTGCACTGACTTCGCACTCGGATCACCGCGTCGGTGCAAGTCACGAAGGATCCTGCTTTTGGTCCTGCTGTCCGCACTTGAGGTGCGAAGGTTTTTTATCCTGAGCAAAGGAAGTGCATGGGTCATGACCTCGAAGACTAGCAATAGGCAACGCGGCTTGCTGGCCGCGCAAGGCGGCAAGGTCATACGCGGTGAAAATTATTTATGCTTAAATAAATCATGATAAATTGGTCTTTTCGACTGGATTGATCAGACATCCGAGCGTTTTAATACGAACCCTGCACGAAGCCGACGTCTACTGCATAGGTTTGGTGCTTGGCCAATGAGAGAACAGTGAGATCTAAGCTGATCGCACATAGTCAGGACCGCGCGAATCGCAGTGCTGGCCGCCGTGTTGTCGCGTTTACGTGGGCCGTCTGGAAACATTAGGCTCAAGACAAGCGCCAAGTGGATCGCGTCTCTCACACGACGACGGTCACGACGCGCTTGCGAGAACGTGCCGATCCCTCATATTGGCCAAGGCGAGGCTCACCTCGATAGAGATGAGCCTCGCCGTTTGCCCATCAGGCGATCTCGATGCTCTTCGTCAGCGGATTTAACTCGCCCGCCTCAGTGAGCATGCACACCACCGTTTCCGACATCTCAGCGAGGTGCATGCGCGCCTCAGGGCTCTGGGTGATGTCGACCGCAACACTCTGGCGGCTGGCGCCATGGCCAAGCGCATCGGTCCAGGCCTGCCAGCCTTCTGCTTCGGCTTGTCGACCCAGCGCTCCGTCGTAGAGCGCATCGACGAAGGCCCCGTCGCTGAGATCGGGAAAACGGTCTCCATACTCGGGGGAGTCGAGCATGACCTGCACGATGTCCTCAAGAGGCGTCCCAGCCTCCATTGCTTGCGTGAAGTGCGTCAGACCAGTTGCGTCCGGCGCACGGTCGAGCAAGCCGTGATAGAGGCGCCCAACCGCGCTCGCGTGAGATCCGTGCTCCAGGGCAAGAAGTAAGTTCCCATCAAAGCCCTGGAGGTTCTCCGGTGACAGGGCGAAACACACGAGGATCTCGGCTCGGGACAGACCTTGATCGAGTGCACTGACCCAGTGACTGATCCCAGCGGGCTCACCCTCGCGGTGAAGGGCGGTGCGGTAGAGCTCCTGAACGAAGGTGGTGTTGTCGATCATGCCGAAATGAGACTTTCCCTCAGGCGAGGTGAGCATCGAATCGGCCAACTGGTTGAGTGACCAGCCGTTGGAACGAGCCTCGGTGAAGAATTGCTCACCGACATAATCGGGTACGCGACTGAAGGCGGCGTCGTAGAGGGCGAAAATCTCGCCCGCCGGGTTCTGGGGAGTAAAGACCGTGATCGGACTCGTGATCGCGGTCGGCGTTTCCGAGAAATCGGGATTGGTGCCTTGTCCGGTGCTCTGCTGTTGTCCTGCGGCGAGCGCAGGCGGCTCCCGCAGATCGAGGGTAAAGGAGCGCAGGTCCGCCACGTAGTCCGATCCGGCCTGCGGCGTGCCGTTGAAGGTCAGCCGAATGGTCTGCTGGCCGGTGGGCAGCGTCAGAGCGACAGGCAGCGTGGCTTGGAACGGCGCCCCGCCGAAGCTCGTCCCACCATCCTGAAGGTTGACGGTCGCCAGGGGAGCTCCCCCGCCGAGCGACACCGCAACCGTTGCATTCGCCAGTGGCGTCTTGGCGAGGAGACTGAGATCATAGACGCCGCTTGCCGGAACGTTGACCGTGTACTCCACCCACTCACCCGGGAGGATGTAGCCCAGATCGTTCTGAGCGTTGACGAACTCCACCGCATCACCCGGACGGAAGCTCGTGCCGCCGTCCTTTCCGGGATTGTCGTTGTAGGCGACACCCTGGCCGCCCGTGTCGAAATTCGAGGCATCGACCGTGAGAACCCCATTCGTGAACGTGGTTGTCGCGCCTGGATAGGGTGCCTGCGGGTTCGACGGGGCTGTCAGCGAGAAGGACCGGAAGTCCTGACTGCCACCCGCGAAGGTGACCCGGACCACCTGTACCCCGGTCTCAAGGACGACGTCGTCCGCCGTCCTCGGCTGGAAGGTGTTGAAGCCCCCCGTACTCGGATTGGCGATCGGGCCGGTCGTGACATAGGGCGTCGCGGCACCCGGCTTGAAGAAAGCCACGGTCGCGGAGCGTCCCGTGCCGCCGCCGTTCGAGAGGAGAAGGCTGAGGTCATGAGCGCCGGCGGTGCCGACGTTGATGGTGTATTCCAGCCATTCGCCAGGATCGATCCAGCCGATGTCGCCAGCGGCCGTTTGCTCCACCGCGCTGCCGGTGCGCCCGCCCGTAGTTCCGCCTTGGAGACCGGGGGTGTCGTTGTAGGCAACGCCCTGTCCGCCCTCGTCGTAATTTGACGCATCGCGGGTGAGCGCGCCGTTCACGAACCCCGGCGCCGTGCCGCCGAAGGGCGTTTGGGCGTTGGCCGGCGGTACGGCGGTAAGGCTGAACTCGCGTAGATCCGCGAGGTACTCGGATCCGGCCTGCGGCGTGCCGTTGAAGGTCAGACGAATAGTCTGCTGGCCCGTGGGCAGGGTGAGAGCGACGGGCAGCGTGGCTTGGAACGGCGCGTTATCGAAGCTCGTCCCACCATCCTGAAGGCTGACGGTCGCCAGAGGCGCTCCCCCGCCTAGGGAGACTGCCACACTGGCATTGGCGAGCGGCGTCTTGGCGAGGAGGCTGAGATCATAGACGCCGCTCGCCGGAACGTTGATCGTGTACTCGATCCACTCCCCAGGCCGTACGTAGCCGATGTCGTTCTGGGTGTTGACGAACTCCACCGCGTCACCCGGACGGAAGCTCGTGCCGCCGTCCTTACCCGAGTTGTCGTTGTAGGCGACACCCTGGCCGCCCGTGTCGAAGTTCGAGGCATCGACCACGAGCCGGCCATTCGCGAAGGACGGAGCTGTGCCGCCGAAGGGTGCCTGTGGGGTAGCCGTACCGGGCGCAACCGTCAGGGCGAGCGGCGTGGAGACACTCGCCGCTCCATCGGAGGCCGTGACCTGCAGCGTCAGCTGGGCTGCTGCTGCCGGGGTGCCGCTGATCACCCGTGTGGTTGCGTTGAAGCTGAGTCCGGTCGGAAGACCGGACACGCTCAGGCTCAAGGCGTCACCATCGACATCCGTGAACAGGCCGGTCGGCAGGGTGTAGCTGAAGACCTGCCCCTGCGTTGCACTCTGGGCCGGCAGGGTCTGCGCGACCGTCGGCGCGATGTTGAGCCGATCGAGGGTGAAGCTGTCGAGATCGAAGGCGCCGCCGGCAAAGCTCAGCCGCACCGTCTGGACGCCGGCTGCGAGATCAACCTGGATCGGCGCGGTCGGGGTGAACGACGTGTAGTTGTTGGTGTCGACCACATTCGCCGCGGGGGCGGTGCGGTAGGTCACGCCATTCTGCTCGAACGAGGCCGTGATGGTGCGACTTGGATCGGGCGAAGCCGCCGCGAACCTCAGTGAGTGAAGGCCGGCCCGCTCCACGTTGATGGTGTACTCAACCCACTCGCCGGGCTCGATCCAACCGACCGCCACGTTGTTGCCGACGATGTCGACCCCCTCATTGCGACCTGTCGTGCCGCCAAGATCGGTGGCTGTGGTGTCGTTGTAGGCGACGCCCTGACCACCCGTGTCGAAGCGCGTGGCATCGATCGTGACAAGGCTCGCGGCAATCACCGGCGCCGTGCCGCCGAAGGCCTGCTGCGGACCCGGAGGGGGCGTGGTGGTCGTATCGAAGAAATTGACCGCCCCGTCATTGTCCGTATCGAGTTGGAGCGCGTCGTTGATCCCGTCACCGTTTGCATCGTTCGCGCTCGTCAGCGCGTGAGGCTTGACGTTTTTGATCACGAACATGTGGTCGTTGTAGTCGTAGTTTCCGGCCCCCGGATAATCCTGGATGCCGATGAACGTCCCGGCGATGGGGTTGCCGGCGCCGTCTTCGGCTTGGAAGAACCGGATAAGGTGACCCTGATTCTCGCCGACGAGCTGCCCGAAATTCGGGTCGATCTTGTTGGCTTCGGGATCGGTCCAGGACGAGTAGGTCGGTCGGCCGTCCACCGAGATGTAGAGGCCGAACGGCGTGGTTCCACTGATGGTGCCCCGCGCCACATTTGCACCGGCGCCCGCTCCCGCCACCAGCTGGTCCGGCAGCACGGTCTGGCCCTGCTGGTCGTCGTTGGCAAAGAGGTTGGTCACCTGGCTCGAGCCGAGGCCGTGGACACCGAGGCGGGCCACGTTGCCCTGGTTGAGGAAGGCCGCGATCTGGATCACCTCGACCGCCTTCGTCGCGTCGAGCCGCTCGAGGTAGGGCATCAAGACCTCGTCTCCGATCGTCTCGACGACGCCGCCTCCTGCAAGCTCGCCCTGCTCCACGTTGGTGCTGTAGCCGAAGGCTTCCACGATCTGGGCCACCGTCGGCTCCGAATTGTTCTCCGAGAACTCTTGGGCGAGGCCCGCGAGCTGGATGACTTTCTGCCCTTGGGCGAAGTCGTTCGAGACGATGGTGAGCGTTGACCTGTAGAGATCCGCGCCGGCAGCCGTGCCGGTATGGGCACCGGTGAAGCGAACCATGATCTGGGCGCTGGCGCCCGCGGCGATGGAGGTCGGAACGGCTCCCACGATCTCGAAGGAGGGGCTTCCGGTGGCGACACTCTGGATGCTGAGCGGGGCTGACCCGTCGTTGCTCAGCGTTATCATCGCCTCGTTGCGAAATGCCTGAGTGCCGTTCGCCGGGGTGTCGATATTCGTGAAGACAAGCCGCTCATCCGCGGCCGCATCGTCGAGACCCGCGACGACCATGCGCTGCCCAAAGCCCACAGGCGTCACGCCTTCGACGACGAAGAGGTTGTCGTTGTAGTCGTAGTTGATGCCTGTGTAGTCCATGACGACGAGGAACGTATTGGGGATCGCGACGCCGCTGCCGTCGAGGGCTTGGAAGACCTTTACCGTGTGGCCCTGCTGTGCCCCGGGGACGATGACGTTTCCGGTCGGGTTAAGGCGCGGATCGGTCGACAGTCCCGCGACCGAGATGCCGAAGATGTCGTTGCCGGCCCAATTGTCCGGGATGACGCCGCGGTCGAAGGTCCGGGTCGCGAAGGCGGTGTCGTTGCCCGCATTCGGAAGCAGGCGCTGGTTGTCCGTGCCCTCGTGGTTCCAGAACTGGACGTTGCTGCCCTTGTTGCCGGGATTATGGATGTGCAGCGTGGCGCCGCCCGTCCCATGGAAGGCCGCGATCTGGGTGATCTTGGCGTTGGTCACCCCGTCGGCAATGCGCCAGTAGGGCGAAAGCACCTCGGTCTCGTCGGTCTTGGCGAAAACGTCGTCGGTGGAGAGCGTCGAGTTCTCACCGCCTCCGCGCAGCGATAGGCCTTCGATCACGTTGCCGAACCCGAAGATCTTCCAGACCTCGTTGACGTTCGGCTCCTGCCCGCCCTCGTCCTGAGCCTGCCAGAAGCCGGCGAGATCGACCGTGACGATCGGCGTATCGGCATCGTTGGTGATCAGCCTCAGGGCACCGGTGAAGATCGTCGAGGTGGCGTCGATGTTCGCCGTCGGAGGGGTGTAGGCGGCGCGGTTGAAGTTGACCGTGACATCCACGAACGCACCCGCGGCGATCGTCAGGCCTTCGAGCTGCGCCGGGTTGGCGAGCACGAAGGGGCCGGTGAGCTCGTAGTCGGTCAGCGTCAGCGCTTCCGTTCCGGTGTTCGAGATCCGGACCGTCCCGGTGTCCTTGAAGTCGCGATCAGGATCGTCGGGCGCGACGCCGTCCGGATTTTCAAGGAAGCTGAAGTGCAGACGGTTGTCGAGGAAGGCGGGATCGAGGCTCTGCACCGCGATATCGGCGTTCGCATTGCCGGGCGCGCGGCGCACGTCGAGATAATCGATGGCGCTGGCGCCCGGCGCATTCGAGAAGACGCGCAGCTGATAGTCCGTCCCTTGCGTGAGCTGGAGATAGGCCGTCTGTTCGCCCACCGTTCCAACGCCCGGGAAGGCGAGTTCCTCGACCGCCACGCCGTTGAGAAAGAGGCGCAGCCCGGTCCCGTTGGGAGCGCCCGCATTGGCGGCGAGATCGAGCGCATAGAGACCGTCGGCAGAGACCTTGAAGAAGAAGTCGACCGCCTGGTTGTTGAGGATGCGCGTCGAGTTGTCGGCCGTCTGTTCGAGCTCGATGCGGGTCTCGGTCGTGACGGTGACGTAGTCCGGCTCGAAGGGAGGAGCCGCCAAGCCGTTGGCGACGCGGAGCTGATCGATATTGGGTCCGACCGCATTGGGAGCAGTCAGCCTGATGGTGTTCGTTCCGGAGACAAGGTTCACCGTCGCCGTCTGGAACTGCCATTCCGTCTCTGCGGCGTTGCTGAAGCCGTCGAAGTTTAACGGCCCGAGATCGACGCCGTTGACGGTCAAGGTCAGCGGGCGATCGGCCTTCGTGGCCGCGAGCGCGTATCGGAAGGCGATCTCGAACGAGCCTGCGCTCGCCGAACTCACCGTCCAGGTGATCGTCTGGTCGCCTCCCGTGGTGAAATCGACATAACCGGTCCCCTCCTGGTTACGGGGATCGGTCGCGATGACCGCGCCGACCAGCTGAGCACTTTCCGCTTCGTAGTAGGTGTAGGGCACGGTGGGTGCCGTAGCCTCCGGCACGAGGACTTCGATCTGGTCGATGTTCGGACCGGTTGCAGCGGTCGCCCGGAAGGTCACGGTGTTGAGACCACCGACGAGGCTCGCCGGAATTTCAGAGGTCTGCCAGGTGCTCCAGGCGGCATCGCCGGTTACCCCGGATGGCGGCAGGAACGGCTTGATACCGATGCTGGCGCCATTAACGAAGACCTCGAGCGGACGATCCGCGGTGCCGCCGTTAGCGAAGCGGACCCGGATCAAGCCGGCTCCGGCCTGGTCAGCCGGAACCGTGAAGGTGAAGGTCACGAAATCCACATTGGTGGACCCAAAATCGGCGTAGCCACCCGGGACGCCGTCAGTGTTGACGGTATTGCCGTCGAGGCCGACGGCGCCTGGGCGAAGGCCGTTGACATAGCCCGTACCCGTGGCGTTCGGCTCAGGAGCGTTGCCTGTACGGATCGCGATCTGCGCCGTGGTGCCGGTCGCAATCGACACGGAGGTGCCGTCGCCGGGGGTGGTGTCCTCAGCCTGAATGGTGACGAGCGAGACGAGGTCTCCAGTGCCCGGATTGGGGGCTTGGCCCGGGACAAAGCTGGCGGTGGTCTGCGCCCGGTTCAGTGCGGTGTCGGTCACCTCGATGCGGGCGGTGACGTTTCCTGTCAGGGTCCCAAGATCGACGGTGAAGCGATCCTGCGCGTTCGGCGCCACGGTCTGGAACGGACCGCCGTTGAAGGAGATGCGGACCGCCGTGATGTCGTCATCAAGACCGTTGATCTGGAACACGGCCGCTGACGGATTGCTCACGTCGAGCGCGACGAGCGCCAGATTGTTGCCCTCGTCGGCCGTCAGATCCTGCGTCACGCCCCCTGGAGCCGGAGTCAGCAGGATGAGCTGGCTCGCTCCCGTGCCGCGGTTCAACGTCATCAGGTAGAGTTGACCCGTGACTGGGTTCTCGATGATGTCGAGTGGGTCGATGTAGTTGTTGATGACCGACCCGTCGGGACGGCGCAGCACGTCGTCGCCGATGATGGTGCCGTTGGCATCGACCAGGATCGAACGGACGTTATCGCCGGTCGAGAACTGGGCGAAGAGGATGGCGCCCTTCAGATTAGAGCCGAACGCGCTGCCCTTGTACTCGATGGCGCCGTTGGGTGACTGGTTGCGGCCCAAGCTGTAGGCGCCGTCGATGTCGTAGTTCGGATCGGGCCTGACGCCGACATCATACCCATCGGTGTTCGGGTTCCCGTCCTTGCGGTCCGTGACTTCGTTCTTGTCAACACCCAAGGTCGGATTGCCACCGTTCAGGATGTACTCGTCCCTCAGGATGTTGGTGTGGCCGTAGTATTTCCCTTGCTCAACGGTGAAAAAGTAGTCGTCCTGCGTGGGTGAGTTGACGATGACTTGGGTACCGCTCTGAGTTGGGTCGTCGAACGTCTTGCCGCCCGACGCCGTGCCGTTAGTCGGCATGTAGAGATTGCCATTGGAGTGCCAGACCAGGTCGTAGGCATTGCGGATACCGGTAGCGAAGATCTTTAGGACCGCATCTTCGGCATAGGGATTGTAGAAGCCAGGATAGGTGCCGTCCTGGTTGAAGGCGCTTGCCAGATTTTGCGTGGTTGGAGTCGTCACCGGCTCGGTGCGCACGTTGAAACCGCCGGTTGGCGCATCGCGCGTAGGATCGATCTCGAGCACCGCAGCATTCAGGAGGCGTTCGGGACGGTTGCCCCACGCTCCGTCCGGCGCGCCGGCGGCCGAGTTGGAGCCCTGACTGAGGTAGAGCAGATAGTCAGGCTCGCCGTTCTGTGCGGCATTCGGATTGGGGCGGAACTCCAGGCTGTTCGTAACGTGGTCCCCGCCTGAACGCGGCAGGCCGGTGAGGTAAGCCTCGGCGGTTGCACCCTGGAAAGAGCCTCCTTCGCCCAACAAGATCTTGCTGACGCGGCCCGAGAACTCCGGCGTATCGAAGGCCTTGTTCTCCCGCGGTATTGGATAGTTATCGCTGATCCAGATCGTATTCGGATCTCCCGGATCGAAGGTGAAGCCGATGATGCCGCGGCGATCCTCGCCAGACTGCAGGTAGTCGAGGATCAGGCTTTCCTTGGACGTTTTATCGATCGTCCCGTCCGAGTTTACGCTCCAGCGGAAGATCTCGCCAATGATGGTGGCAGCGTAGAGCTTGCCGTCGGGCCCGAACTCGATGGAGGTAAAGCCGCCGGCCCCGTCAACGAAACCGTTCAGAAGGGTCTGTGTGGTAAAGGCGACCTCTCGTGCGACCTCCACCGATGCAACGCCTGTGACGAAGGTCGTCGTCAGGTCTTGCATCTGGCGAAGCGGCGCGGTGGCGTCGGTGATGCTGCCAAGATCGAGCACGTCCTCAACCTTTAGCGTGTAGCTGGTGTTATCCTTAAGCTGCTGCAGCGGACGGATCGTCAGCGAATCGGCACCGCCAGAGATCTGGACGTTGATGGCGACCTCCTGGCCGGTCAGCGTCTCGACGAGCTTGATGCCGTCGACATAGGCGATGTTCGGACCCCGATTGCCGTTGTTGGCCACATTGACGCCGACGACGAGGCTGGACAGCGGATTGATGCCGGTGGGCAGGTTGCCGTTCTCGCCGATCTCGATGGAGACTTGATCATTGAGGTAGGCGGCACGGGGCGCCGCGAAGAACGAGTAGTCGAGGTCGGCCGTGCGGCCATCGGTTGGCGTGAGATCGGTGATGCGCTCGAGTTCGAGGTACTGAACCTCGGTGTTCTCGCCGCCGATCGAGTCGATGGTCAGGCGACCATCGGTGACCGTGACGACGCCGGTCACGAGTGTCGAGCGAAAGCCGCCGCCGTTCGGTGAGCCGTTGATCGGGTTCGCCGGCACCCAGTCCGGCATGAAGCTCTGGCCCTCGACATTGATGTTGTAGTTCGAGTCGAACGCCCCCGCCGTGTCACCGACCGAGATCTGAACCTGATAGGTGCCGTTCGCGACCGCCATCTCCCAGGCGCGGGCACCTGCGGCGCCGGCGCCGGGATACTCGAAGTGAGCGTAGGTCTTCTGCAGGTCTGACGCGCCCGGCACCGTGTTCTTGTACCAGTGCGCATTGGCGGGCTGAGCGGCCGCGATCGTGCCGTTGGCGGTGCCGTCGGCAACGCTCGCTTCCGTCACCCAGCCGTAGGAGAATCCATTGCTGCGGTCGCCGAAGGCCCCGCCGGTGTCGGCGAGGTAGCCTGCGGGCGTGACGTAGCCGGCGGGCAGGCCTTGCGTCGTCTGACCGGCCGCCGGCTGAAAGTTGATCTTGACGACCTCTTCGAAGGTGATCTGCCCGCGTGGATCCACCGGTCCGGCATCATCTCGGCTGACCGTGACGCGATCGAGATTGGGGCCATTGGCGACCGTGTTGGCGATCCGCACCGTATTGACGCCGGCCGAGAGTGCCACGTCGACTGTGGCCGTCTGCCAGTTGTCCCAACCGTCGACGCCCGTACCTGGGAATGCAACGGTAACAGTCTCGCCGCCGACGCTCAGCGACATTGGTCGATCGCCGTTCGGGGCGCCGCCGCCATTCGAGTAGCGGAAGCTGAACGTGTAGGTGCCCGCGCTCGGCGCGTTTACGGTGAACGAGGCCGCGTCGCCGATCTGCGCGCCCATGTCCATGTAGCCGGTGCCTGTGGCCCCATCCCACAAGCCGTTGCCATCGATGTCGCGTGGCAGCACCCGCGTCTCTGGATTGGAGGCGGTGCGAGCCTGAGTCAGTTCGGCGGCGGTACCGGTCGTGTCGATCGGCGTGAAGGTCTCGGCCTCGATCGTGAGGAGGAACGGCTGTGGCTCGACGGGTCCGGCATCATCCTTGAACGTGAACCGGATCTCATCGACGTTGGGGCCGCTAGTGACACCAGCCGGAATCGCCAGTTTGATCGTATTGGCACCGGCCGAGAGTGTCAGCTCGACGGTCTTCTGCTCCCAGGATTCCCACCCGTTCGCCGTCGTGCCGGTGCCGACCACCGGACCTGGCACGAAATCGACGGATTGCGCCGCGCCGCCGTTCAGCGAGAGGTCGAGCGGTCGATTGGCTGCGCCGCCATTGGCATAGCGGAAGGTGACGAGATAGGTGCCTGCGGCTGGTGCCTCGACATTGATCGTGATCGCGTCGCCGGCATTGGCGCCGAAGTCCATATAGGCGCCGCCGACACCGCCAGCCCGATAGTTGCCGGTCGCATCCGGGTTGGCGGAGGTGACGACGCGGGTGAAGTCGGCGTTCGTGGGCACGCCCGTGTCCTGCACGGTGACTTTGGTCGCATCCTCCGCCTGGATGGTGAAGGGCAGGACCGTCACGGGACCATCGTTGCCGATCACGACGTTCATGGAAGAGGACGCGACATTCCCGGCGTCATCGGTCACGTAGACGATGGCGGTGTAGGATCCGGGCGTGAGCGCCGAACCATTGGCCACGAAGTCGCCGTCGGCATCGGGGTTCACGGCGACGCGTGTCACGCCGTTATCGAAGCTGATCTCGGTCTTGACGATGTCGAGGTCTCGCCCGGCGATGGAGAAGTTGATCGATTCCCGCGCCGCGCCGGTCAGTTCACCCTGAGGTCCTGACAGGAACAGGTTTCCGTCCGCGTCCGCCGACGTGTCGGCGGCCTCAATCACCCGGATCACCTCGAACGAATCGAGGTTAGGCCCAGTGGTCGCGCCGGAAGGAATTGCGAAGGAAAGCGTGTTGGCGCCGGCTTGAAGCTCGACCCTCACCGTTTCAAAGGCCCAGTTGTTGAACCCCTCGGCCGGACCTTGCACGTTCGTGCCGGTTGCTGCGAACGCCATTGTCTCGGGCGTGCCACCGTTAACAACGAGATCGAGCGGGCGCGCCGAGTTCGTGGCATAGCGCACCTTGATGTCATAAGCGCCGGCAGCGGGCACCTCGATGGTGTAGGTGGCCTTGTCACCGGCTGTGTCGCCATAGTCGAGATAGCCGGTTCCCGTAAAGCCGGGACGCAGGCCGTTGATCAGACTGGGATTGTTGCCAAGCTCTGGATTCCCGGCGTCGCGGATGGCGGTGTCGGTTGTATTGGCGTCCGTGTCGAGAATCGTGAGCGTGCCGGCTTCGGCCTGAACCAGGAGCGAGAAAGGCTGCGGCTCTTCCGTGCCCGGCTCGCTCACCGTCACCGTGAAGGAGACGGATTCAGAGTCCTTTTCGCCATCGGTGGCGAAAACAACCACCGCATAGGAACCGGCAGCGGCGGTGTCGGCAACCTTGAGCACGCTGCCGTCAAGGATGAGGCCAGCCGGCAAAGCGGTGCCATCTGCAAGTTTGGCAACGTAGCTCACCGTGTCGCCGGCATCGGGGTCGACGGCGCCGAGGGCGAGAAGGTTGATCTCCCCTCCCTCACCCGCTTCGAAGCTCTGACTCGCGATCGTACCGGACAGAACCGGTGCTTCGTTAACGTCGTTGACGCTCAGCGAGAGGTTCGCCGAGGCCGCGTTGCCGACCGCATCGGTGGCAACGACCGACACCTGCGTGCCGTCGTCGCTCTCGTGGTTGAGCGCCACGCCGGTCGCGAGCTTGAGCTCGACGGCTCCCGTCACGGCGTTCTTGGCAATCACGAAGCGGGGATCGCTCGTCGTGAAGGTGACAGCATCGCCCTCGGCGTCTGTGGCCGACAGGATGCCAACCACGGCGCCGGCCGCGTTCTCGTCGACCGAGCCCGTCAGCATCACGGACGAGGGTGCGGTGTTTGGGGCCTCGACGCGGGTGAACGCCACTCGGTCGATGCGCAACGACTCCGCGCCCTGTGCCAGGCCGCTAAGGGTCGCGACCGTATCTGCACCGACATAGACTACGGTGTCGAAAGCAATCGCTTTAAGGTTGCCGGCCTGGGACGTCGTTCCGCGTGGGGCGGTCGGATTAACGAAGGTTCCAGCTCCCGCGTCGTTCAGCGTGACGGAGCTCGATCCGCTCGCTGTCAGCTTCGTATCGCCGACGGTGAGTGAGAAGGTGCTCGCGCCGTCGGTCTCGTCGAAAGCGTAGACGGTGACCGTGTAATAGCCGGGCACGAGGCCGCTCTCGGCAAGCTCCGTCGAGACGGCCCCTTGGGCATTCTGGTTGAGAAGGATCAGCCGGTCGCCCGATGCCGTGGCAGAGCCCGTAGCAAGGAAGCCGGTGGCTTCACTCAGCTGCGTGAACGCCTCGGCCTCGATGGAGACGACGTCCCCCACCTGCGGGCCATCGACGACGAGGGTCAGCGTGATGGTGTCGGACAGTCCGAAGGCATCGGTGGCACGGATCGTGATCTCGAAGGTCCCGGCCTCTCTCGGCGAGCCGGAGACATAGCCTTCCTCGTTCAGGCTAAGGCCATTCGGCAGGCCTTCGACGGACAAGGTGAGAGCGTCGCCGTCGGGATCGCTGAAGTAGCTCGCAAAGCCGTTGACGTCGAAACCCTCGAAGGCAGACCCCACGGAGCCGGAATAGGGCTCCAGGGCCACATCTTCGGCTACCGGCGCCTCGTTGACGTTCTCGACAGTCAGATCGAATGCGTCGCTCGCCGAAGCTTGGCCGTCGCTTGCCGTCACGGTGACGGTGAAGACCCCGTCACCTAGCCCCGCGACCGAGCCCGTCAGCACGCCGTCTACGATCGACAAGCCAACTGGATTGGCAACGGCGTCGCCGGCGCTGTCCTTGATCGCGAAGCTGTAGGTCAGGCTATCGCCGTCGGCGTCCGCAAAGGGCAGGTCGATCTCGATCGAGCCGTTTTCAGGGACGGTGCGGTCCGCGATGCCGCCACCGACCGCAACTGGAGCGCGGTTCTCGACCACGACCGTCTTCTCGACGAACTGGAGGTTCGAATAGCTCGAGGATCCAAGGCTGGCCTTTGTGTCGTCATCGTTGACAAAGACGAGCGAGGAGAGGGTCTTGCCGGCATGGGAACCCAGATCAATCTCGAAGCGCGCCGTGCCGTCTTCGTTCACGGTGCCCTTGCCGCGCAGATCGATGAAGCCCTGCTGCGTCTGCGTGCCACCGACCTGGTAGATGCTCTTGTCCGTGTCGAAGGGATCCTCGTCGAAGTCGAAGCCGATGGCGGCGATCTCCGGGGCCTTCCCACCCGTTCCAAGTGCGACGTCGAAGACGAGCTTGGTGGTGGCGGTGATGGCGTAGGCGTTGTCGATGGCCGCGCGCTTCCAGAGATTGCCGTCTAGGAACAGGGCCTGCCCCCCGTCCGTGAGCGCGCCGCCGGCGCCGCCATCCTGGGGCCGGTCCTGTGAGGAATAGGGGGTGAGCGTCTTAAGGGCGATCGAGACCGGGCCGCCCTCCGCAACGTCTGCCACGGTGACGGTGATGGACTTCGTAGTCGTGGCGACGCCGTCCGACACCGCGACTTCGACAGTAAAGATGTTGTCGCTTTCGAGCGCCTCGTAATCGGGGGCGGCAAGGAAGGACAGGGCGCCGGTGGCCGCGTCAATTGTGAACAGCGCGTTGTTCGTTTCGGCGTTCACAGTGAGCGAGTAGCTCAGCGCATCGGCGTCGTCGTCTGTCGCGGCGACGCTGCCAGCTGCGATCTGGTTCTCGTCGGCCACGAGTTCCGTTGTGGTGACCACTGGAGCTCGGTTCAGGACATCGTCGGACGTGTCGTTGGTAACCGTGACGGTCAGGATTTTTGTGACCCTCGCAGTGCCATCGAAGGCCTCGACCTCGACCCTGTAGGCATTGTCGCTATCGGCGTCGGCGGGCGCTTCAAAGTCTGGGGCGGCTTTGAAGGTGAGCGCACCGGTTCGCGGAGCGACGGTGAAGAGCGCGTTGTCAGTGGCGGTACTGGTGGTCAGCGCAAAATCGACGCGGTCGCCATCGAGGTCGCTCGCCGAGACCGTGCCGACCGCAAGTGTGCCTTCCTCAACGGCGAAGCCACTCACTGGGATAACGGGCGCCGTGTTTCCAGCCGAGAAGTCTGCCGTCGCCCCGGTTGCCGTGATGGCAATGGCGTCGAGGTTCGGGCCGCTAGTCGTTCCGCTCGGGATGGCCAGGGAGATGCTGTGGGTTCCAGCAGCGAGCTGCACCGTCACTTTCTGGACAGACCAATTGTTGAAGCCTTCCGCCGGTCCGGCCGTGCTGGTGCCGGTGGAGACGAACGGCAGGTTGCCCGGCGTCGCGCCGTCGAGCGCGAAGGCAAGCGGGCGCGCACCGTTCGAGGCGTAGCGGATCTGAATGTCGTAGCTGCCCGCCTCGGCGACTGTGAAGTTGTAGGTCGCCTTGTCGCCGGGCGTGTCGCCGAAATCGAGATAGCCGCTGCCGCTGAAGCCTGGGCGAAGCCCGTCGACGAGGCCGACAACCGACGACGCCTCCTTATTCCAAGGATTGCGAATGGCTGTGTCGTTCGTGTTGGTGTCCGCGTCGACGATCGTCAGCACGCCGGCCTCGGCCTGGATTAGAATCTGGGTGAAAGGCTCCTCGGGTTCCTCCACCACTGGCGCGTCCACAGTCAGAGTGAAGGAGACAGGGTTGGAGTTCAGAGCGCCGTCGGTAGCGAAGACCTCAACCGCATAGGAACCGGGCGCAACGCCGTCCGCGACAACGAGCGAGCCGTCAGCAACGGAAATGCCGTCGGGCAGCGTGCCGGTGGCTGCGCGCGCACCAAAGGTTGTGACATCTTCATCGATATCGGTCTTGATCAGCCCTGCCAGCGAGACGCTGCCGCCGGTCGAAGGAAGGGCCACGTCGGCGAGCGAACCGGCAAGTATCGGCGCCTCGTTGACGTTGCCTGGAGCCGGCGTGAATTCTTGGGTAAACCCACCCGCCGTCACCGTGACGGAGGGCTGGGAGACTGCCTCGAAATCGAGCGCCACGTCATCGACGAGGGCCAATTGCAGCGCACCGGGGGTGCCAATGACGCGGAAATTCACCGCGTTGGGGCCGCTCAAAGCGACGTCGGTGGCCGCATAGGTATTGTCGACGTCGGATATGGCGAGCGTAGCAACCACCGCGCCGGCCGCATTCTCCGCGACCGGTACTGCGGTCAAGACAAGGGACGTCGCGGGCTGATCGGAGGGCCCGGTCGGAGCGTCATCGCCCGCGTCGTTGGCAACCGTGACGGTGAAGCTCTTGGTGACCGATCTGCCGCCGGCATCGGTCGCCTCGATGGTCAGGGGGTAGCTACGCTGACCCTCGTAGTCCAGCAATACGCCGGACTTGAGACGCAAGGCGCCATCGATCACGTCAAAGCGCTGACTGGTCGTACCGTCCTCGCTCACTTCGAACGTGTGGGAGGCGGAATCGGCATCCGCCACAACCACGTTGCCGACCACTGCGCCGGCTGCGTTCTCGGAAACGGAGAGATCATCAACGGATATATCGGCCGGAGCAGCGTCGACGAGTTTCACGACGACCTTATCGATGTTGGGTCCAGTAATCGCGTTCGGCGGCAGCTGGAGGCGAAGCGTGTTCGATCCTGCTGCAAGTTCGACAAAGACGGTCTCTGGGCGCCAATTCTCGAACTGAGTTATGACTCCGCCGTTGATCTCGGCCGTATTGTCATGATTATCTCCGACGCCGAGGAGGTCGGCACGGTCTGTCGGCAGGGGCCGGTTGACTGTTGTAGGCGTCGTCGCGGTGACCTGAAAGGTAGCGAGCGAACGAGTCTGCCCGTCGTCGCTGACGAGTTTAAGGTCGAGCGGACGCGCAGAGCCCGAGGCGTAGGTGAGTGTAACTGCGTAGCGTCCGGCCGATGGTGCGAGGAACTCGAAGTCAGCGACGGCAGCCGAGACGCTAGCTTTATCCGCAGCGGGCGCAGTCGCACTCGTGGCTGCCCAATCAAGATATGACTCGCCTTCAGCTCCGGTACGAAACTGCTCATTTGCCGGTGTTGAGGCTGGACTGATGGCCCGATTGATAAGGGCTTGCCCGGTATTCCCTTGCTTCGTCAGCTTGGTAACAAGATCCTCACCTTGAAATACGAAGACGGTCGGATCGGCCGTGCGAACTTCCAGATAGTCAATATTCGGACCACTATAGCCGTTCGAGGTCAGCCGGATCGTATTCTCCCCAGATGTCAGAAGCACTCGGGTGCCTTGCTCGGCATACTTTGCGAAGTCTCCGGTCGATTGCAAATCGAACATACGGTCGAACAGGTTAAGAGAACCAGCACCATTCTTTACGTCAAGGCGCATTGACCGATTCAATTCATTAGCAGCTAAAGCATAACCAATGCCTAGATCGTAATAACCGGTTGTATCGACCGAGATCTTAAATTCAATATATTCGCCAGAGCTCGTTGGAGCGCCCACGAAATCAACATAGGCATCTCCGTCCGCTGCTTCAGCATAAATTTTGTCGTTTGCAGCTGCAGTCGTAGCCATCACAACAGCTGGTCGAGTCGTTGGCGTCGTATTTCCCAGGCCCGTGTTGCCACGAACGACGCTGGCGTCCTCCGCCTGGATACGAATGGTCTCGATGGCCATGGTACGCTCCCGAAATCTCGTGACAGAGGGGCCCGCAAGGGCGGAATTGCACAGTCGTGAGTGTTGAAATTTTGATGATGTCCGGCGCCGCGCGCCTCACATCTCGCGGAAGCTCTTATGTATTGAGTCTACAAACGGCCTAACAAGATAATCGAGGGTCGTACGCTGACCCGTCAGAATATAGACCTCGGTCGGCATGCCGGCGCTCAGCACTTGATCCGCGCCTAAAGCCTTCAGGTCGGCGGGATCGACTTCTACCTTGGCGAGGAAATACGCCTCGCCGGTGCGCTCGTCGGTCATCCGGTCGGCGGAGACCGAGCGCAGGCTGCCGTGGAACTGGGGTAAGTTGCGCTGCGCGAAGGCAGAGAACACCACTTTCGTGCGCATGCCGGCGCGCACGACGTCGATGTCGTTGGGGCTGACCCGCGCATCGATGATGAGCTTGACCTCGCTTGGCACGATCTCCAGCAGCATCTCGCCCGGCTTCACGACCCCGGTCTGCGTCGTCACCCGCACGTTCATCACCGTGCCCGCCATCGGGGCTGCAATGGTGGTGCGTGCCAGGACGTCGGTGCGAGCCGGGAGCTTGCTGCGCAGGGTGGCGAGCTCGGTCCGGACGGTACCGATCTCCTCGTTGACCTTCTCACGCTGCTGCTCGCGCGTGGTGAGGAGCTCAATCTCGGTTTGGCCAATCGCTTGGTCGTTCCGGGCGATGCGGGCCTTGTTGTTGGCGCGCTCGCCCTTGAGCTCGGCCTGCTGGCGCTGCAGCGCGAGGAGCCGCGGCACGCGCTCCAATCCCTTCTGCAGAAGCACGTTGACGGTGTCGACCTCGTGCTGGATCAAGGCCAGCTGCGTAGTCTGAGCGGCAATGACCTCGCCAAGGCCGTTGCTTTCCTCGCGCAACTGCATGACGCGCTTTGTCAGAATGCTCTCACGGCCGGTCTGCGTGGCAATGCGGCTCTCGAACAGATCCTGCTGTCCTTTCAGGACCGCCGCGACTATTGCCGGAGTGCCGAGAGCATGGATGTCCTGTGGCGGCTGGATCGTTGAGGCCCGCTTCTGCTCGGCCACCATCCGGGCCTCCATGGCCGTGAGATACAGCATGCGCTCGTGGAGCTCGCCGAGATCGGCTCGTGCCTGAGTCCCCTCGAGGGTGAGGAGGGGCTGGCCGACTTCGACGCGATCTCCCTCACGAACGTGGATCGCTCGCACGATGCCGCCTTCGAGATGCTGCACGGCCTTGCGGCTGCCGTCAGGGCTGATCACGCCGGGCGCAAGTGCGGCGCTGGCGAGGGGCACGGCTGCGGCAAGACCACCGCCGAGGCCGAAGAAGAGCAGGATGGTCGTCCATCCCATGCGGCGCGGACCACGCACGTAGGCGGCGAGCGATGTTCCACCGGCAGCGGGCTGAGAGGTCCGACGCCAGAACAGACGAAGAAGAACCAAAACGACGACTGCCAAGAGCCCTACTGAAGGCCATTGCAGCCCAGCCTCGCCCAGCCAAGACCAGGCTTGCTTGGCCAGGTTTAGAGCCAGGATGGCGCCTTCGCTGAGGCTGACGCGGACGCGCTCCAGGGCTGGCCCGAAACCCTGAAGAAGGGTTTGTGCCAAGCTCTGTGCGGCCTCGCGTGTCACTTCAAAAAGACCGAGTAGGGTCGCCCAGATCCCGTCCGGCGAGGCGGGCGGGGTGCTCGATGCCTCGTAAGCCAAGGAACGCATCTTACTCTCCCGCCACGAGGGTCATGCCGCCAGCCGCAGGGGCCGAGCGCGGACGCAGGTCCGGAGCGGTCGACCGTTGCGCTTGGGTCATGAGTTGCTTGAGCACCTCGTCCCGCGGCCCGAAGGCTCCGACGAGCCCGTCTTTCAGCATCAGGATGGTGTCGGCTGTGCGCAGCGCGCTCGGCTGGTGCGCGACGATCAGGACAGTCCGGCCCAGACGCTTGAGTTCGGCCAAGGCTTGGAGCAGCGCCTGCTCGCCGGCTGTGTCGAGATTGGCGTTGGGTTCGTCGAGGACGATCAAGGCAGGATCACCGTAGAGCGCGCGGGCGAGCCCAATGCGCTGGCGTTGACCACCCGAGAGGCGCTGCCCGTAGGTCCCGACATCGGTCTCGTAGCCGTCGGGCAGCCGCAGGATCATCTCGTGCACGTCGGCCAACCGGGCTGCACACGCCACGGCCTCCGGCTCGATGGTGCGCATCCGGGCGATGTTCTCGGCGATCGTCCCGGAAAACAGCTCGATCTGCTGGGGCAAGTAGCCAATATGCTGCCCGAGCGCACTCGGATCCCAGCTTCCAACATCGGCGCCGTCGAGGCGGATGTGGCCGTAACTCGGCTCCCAGGCCCCGACGATCAATCGGCAAAGGGTCGATTTGCCCGAACCTGACGCACCGATGATCCCACAGGTCGTGCCGGCCTCGATCCGGGCGTCCACGCGCTGCAGGATCGGCTCGACGGCCCCAGGCATTCCAAAGCGCACGGCCTCGAAAGTGAGGAGCCCGCGCGGACGCGGCAGCGGCATCGGAGCCTTGCGCTCGGGCAAAGCGGTGAACAGGGCCTTGAGGTTGTGGAAGGCTTTGCGCGCCATCACCCAGCCGCGCCAGGCACCGAGCGCCCGCTCGACCGGGGACAGGGCGCGGCCGAGGATGATCGAGGCGGCGATCATTCCGCCCGACGTGATCTCACCGCGCAGCGTCAGGAAGGCGCCAATACCGAGGATGAACACCTGAAGAGCAAGACGGACGGTCTTCGTGAGGTTCGAAATGGCTTCGGTGACCTCAAGAGAGCCGTGGGCTTTCTCGTGAACAAGGCGCTGCTGCATCCGCCACCGCGTCAGCATGCTGTCGACCATGCCTAACGGGCGCAGTGTCTCGGCGTGCTCGATAGCCTGCTGAGCGGAGACCTGAAGTGCCCGGGTGCCACCTGCAACCTGACCCGCGAGGGTGCGCGTGAGCAGTTCGTTGCCGACCGCGAGAATGAAGAGGAGGATCGCCCCGCCGAGGGCAAGCATGCCGAGAGCGGGATGCATGATCCACACGACGGCGATGAAGACCGGCATCCAGGGGGCGTCCAGGAAGGCCAGAATCGCCTCACCGGAAATAAAGGCCTTGAGGTCGGCGACATCAGCGGGGCCTGCCTCGCTTTTTACCCCGGAGAGGCGCGCATCGATGCTGCGGCGAATGACGGGCGCCGACAGCTCCATCTCGATCCAAGTTCCCATCCGGGCCAGCAGCCGGCGCCTGGCATGCTCGATGAGGCCGTAGGCAATTATCCCGACCGTTGCCGCCACGGTGAGCCAAACCAATGTGTGGAGGGATCCACTCGACAGAACTCGGTCGAAAACTTGGTAGCGTCCGCGGACGAG